>Ga0172367_10001270_pt1 | contig 37279 bp, 45 predicted proteins | sample Lak10m_FD_114542 | JGI IMG/M metagenome (GOLD analysis project Ga0172367, IMG submission 114542) | Freshwater microbial communities from Kabuno Bay, South-Kivu, Congo - kab_022012_10m | ecosystem: Environmental > Aquatic > Freshwater > Lake | place: Democratic Republic of the Congo: South-Kivu... | reverse complement strand
TTTCAGCATATAATGATAACACTGCAGCACCTGCAAAAGGTTCAATTATACGTTCAGTTTTTTTTGAAATGTATGGTATAATGTTCTTTATCTCTCTACGTTTGCCACCTGGATATTTAAAAATTTGCTTCATTGTTATACTCCAGTTGAAATTAAAATTAAAAGTTAGTTGTTAAGATAATTATAATATAGACAACTAACAAACTATACACTGACTTGGAGCGGGTAAATTGGATTGGTAATCACAGCATGAGGAATCCAATTTGACCCAGGCAAAGCTAACCGCATTATCTCTTAGCATTATTAGCAAACTCCTATTAGAAAATGAAAACTTCTCATTTTATGCATATTCCTCATGCTGATATTGTATTTAGCAAATTGCTAAAATGTCTTTTTTGACTGCCTTTCAGAAAAGTATTCCTCATCCCATACTTTTAGTATTGAATACGGGATAAGCATTTTTTTTCCATTCCCATATGTCTTCTTATACCCAAGTCTATTGAGTATCTTGTTGATTGTAGCATATAAAGTAGTCCAAGTAGGCTCATCTGAAATAGGTCTATTTGATGAATAAAAGTATTCATGATATGTCACTAACTTGTCATTAGCATAATCAGGATACTCTTGTAATAGTCTTGATACAACTCTTTTTGCTATTTCAGCATTTGAGTAAAGTAAGATTGAATTGACTTCAATCTTTGAAGCAAGAATACTGAGTTCATTTGATATTCTAATAAGTTCTAATTTGACATCTTCCATTATTGACCTCTTTTAGTAAGGAACAAATGAATAAGTGCTTCAATAAGAAGATTAGGATAATAGTTTATAGATCTTTGTAATGAACCTGAATTCTTTACAGTTGGTTTATCCAATCCATTTACCCATACATCACGGATAACTTCTCTAATATGCCAAGCTTCATGTTTTGAAAAATAAGGATAATGCTTATTGATATATTCTTGAAGTGTTGAGTAATTTTCATTATTCTCAATCCAAGAACGCATATCATTCAAAGGAAGGTTGCTTTTGATATAAGTTTCAATTTCATCCATTTCATATGTCATTTTGTCTAAATTGAATCTTTCTGAAAAAGTAACTCTTATAGGTCTTCTTGGGAATTCTTCATTGGCAAGTAACTTTTCAAGTTCAACAAAACAAAACTTTGGAAGCCATTTTTTACTTTTGATTACTTTCATTTCAGGATGTGCCTTGTGAAGTTCATCATAGAAGGCATAATAGAATGAATCTTTTAGAACATGAACAAGCGGGAATTCTGGATTATGAAGAGGTTTCTTTATCCAGGTATTGATTGGAAAATTATCTACACTAAGATTTGTATTTTCAAATACATCAAGAATTTTTTGTTTTAGTGATAAATGTATGCTTTCATTGAAACCACGTTTTGCAGATGTTGGGCTGGGATAATCAAAAATTGATTTGCTCTCTTCTTTTGGTGTATCAAAAACAAGAATTGATTTTGAAAGAGAATGTTTTGACTTTTGTTCATTCCAAAATGCAAGGTTTTGTTCAATGAATTCTAATGATAATGCCATGAGTTGCCACTCCTATATGAGATGTGAGATATTGATAAATGTTATCTATGACTTGATAACGGTGGTATTATAATCTAAAAATGATGATATTGTATATGTTCTATATGATATTTGCAAAAGACAATAAGTCTGTATGTGGAACATATAGTAGTTCCATATTATAAAGTTGTATAACTAAAAATGTGAAAATAAAAACTTTGTTGAAAGCACTCCAGGCTATGGTAGATATACTCTGGAAGCAGTTTTGACTGATGAAAAAAGTGAAACAATATATTAATACAATTTATATTATTACACCTCCCATAAAATTTTAGATCTGTTCCTCCTCTCTTGTTCTTCTTTATACTTCTATTCATGGCTTGAGCTTGTCTCAAGATCATAAGTATTAGTTGAATTGCTGTTTGCTGAATTGCACATCATATCCAGTTTCATTTGTAATCTTTTTTTGCAAATCATTTAGTTCATTCATTGATAAATCATACGGGCACCAAAATGAATCATGCTTTGTATAATACTTGTCATATCCATGTTCTTCTAACCAATCAATACAAATATCAATAATTTTTCTTTCAAGTTCAAAATAAATGTATGATCTAAATGCACATGAGGAATATCTCCATGATCCTGCTTTTACTTCTTTCATTTCAGCTTCATCTATATCATAATGCATTTCTTCTTTTTCATACCACTTTACAAACTTGTCTTTTGCAACTTGATCATTTGTATCTTCCCATTCTGCTTCAAGATATTCCCACATGATTTTCAATTCAAAACACAATGTGTTTAGTATTTCAGACTTTCTCATTGCTTCTTGAAGATAAGGCCAGTTATACCTATGAAAGTTATTCTTGATAAGATCTTTTTGGAAATTACGTGAGTATTCAATTTGAGGAATAGATCTTCTATAGAGCACAGCTGCTAAAACTAACTTAGCAATATCAATAGAACAATTCAGTTCCTCTGCTAAGCCTAACCTCATCATATTCTTATCTTGATGACATATGTGCAATAGCTGGAAATTATAATCACATTCAGCATATAAGACAGCATGTTGAAAAACTAATGCATAAGCAGCTGCTTCTATGTCATATTCAAATTCATTTGGAAATAAGTATTTCATGGCACCCTTTGGTATCTGATCAGTATGTTGGATATATCTTGGGCAATTATCATTTACCCGTGGATTTTTCTTTTGTGCTTTGTAATTTGGAAAGTTCTTCTTGAAATGATTTGCATATAAGTAATTTCTTGACTTGACATTTTGTTCAAGCTCTACTTCAGAAGAAGTTAGTTTTTGTTCAATGAAAGAAGATACTTTATGTTCAAGTCTGGGTTTGATTAGCTTTGCTTCTTGTAAGAACCATTGCAAATTTGCCCATTGAAATTGATATGTGTATGGATATCCTGGAATGTCAAGTTTTACATCTGTAACTTTATATTTTACATGCAGACATCTTTTGAACATTGACCTAAACAGATATTCATCAATATGATTGTCTTCATTATAATGAGGTAGAACCTTTCTAATGTCATTGGTATAGATCTCAACATGTAACCCACTTCCTATTTGGGAAAGAGCCATTGATTGTAATTTTGAAATCTTATTTTGGAAAGTTTTTGATGTGAAGTTGAGCATGTGTAAAATAAGTTGAGCACAGAGCCGCCAAGAACTGTGAATGATACAATATAACATATTTGCAATGACCCACACAGCCAACCTTATTTTACGTAGGAGGTGATGTCATCTTATAATTATGAAATAGACAAATTGCTTGTCTTGTGGTTTTGAATGGAGTGGCGGCCTTTCAGAGCTGCATGAGCCATTGCAAATATGTTATTCTGTATTTAGGAGATATTATAAAACATTGTGAGAGGAATGTAAATCAGAAGATGAAGAAGAGCTTGGAGACTTGATTTACCCTGGCAGGAATATCTTTTTGCTCCAAGCTCTTCTTTCTAACTTTATAAGATGTTATCCAAATGTATTTCAATTTTTGATTTATTGAACTCTTTCATCTTTTCATGAAGTTCCATGACATTAGTTGAACCTTGAACAATGAATGCATCAGCACCCAAACGTTCATAATCACTTACAAGACAATGATCTTGAATGATAATGAGTGAGTTATTTTTTGCATACTCATCATTTCCACACCATGGAGTATTACCTGGATCACAGAAGCCGGTAATAAAACAGAAATCTTTATCATCTTTATCTTCACTTGTGAATAGCAAAGTCAAGTTAGGATCAAATGAGCTTGCCAAATCAGCAAGATCACCCATTGTAATTTGTCTGCGTTGAGGATTATACTTCATTTTTTGCTCCAATAAAAGTCACGTCCATGTGTGTGTAACTAATTAGTTTTTGTGTTCAGCCCAACCAAGAGCTCCAAGACCACTTTGTATGCCATCCATGATGAATACATCCAAAGGTTGTTGGGTAAAGGTTTTCATAATATATTTTACTGCTTCAATATCATCATTTGATACTAGTGCTTGCAGCACTTTTTGAAAATGTGATAATGCATCTTCTTTTTTTGGCTTTCTTGAACCAATGTATCCCATGATAAATTGACTTTTATCAACCATGTTTTCAAGAGTGATGTACCACTCTTGCTTATCATTGATATCAGATATTACTTGATGACATTTGTATAAAGCACCACGTTTAGTAGTTCCTGTGTATGATGCATTAGAGCTTTTGCCTTTCAAGATCATGTAATTGACTACACCATCAGTAAGATGAGTTTTATTGCATTCAATGAGGATGGGCATTGCCATTACACCAGGATGCATTTGTCTTACAGGTGACACTAATTGCAGAGCATCTTGTTCTTTTGATGCTTCAAGATATTCAGCAGAAGGTTTATTGACATTATTGAAATGTGCTTCTGCTTGCTCCCGTGTAGCATTATTAGCAGACATATACATTTTGATTTGTTTTGATGTAGCCATGGTAGTTCTCCTCAGTGATAATCAGCAGTTTGTTTGAATATGTGTAAATTATAAACCAGTTTGATCAGATGTAAATCCCGTCCTTGAGATTTTGTGAAGTAGGGATCAGATTACTTTTTGATTTTGACAAGGTCATATTCAACCAAAAACTCAAGTAACTCTTTTTTGAAGTTTTCAATCCATTCAGGTGGAACTTCACTATCATCATGTTCTTCATCATGATCCACCTCAAGTAAGATACTTAGAACTCCATTCCTCAAAGAAATATCCGCATAACACCATTCATTGATGTAGTTTGTTTCATACTCATCAAGCAAATCAAAAAACTTTTGTGCTTTTAGATTTTTGAAGTTTGTGTGTATTGTTATATCAAGGTATTTGCTCATCTTATTACTCCGCTGTTGTTTGAATATGTGTATATTTTATACTGGTTGGGGTAGATGTAAATCCCGTCCTTGGGATTTTGTGAAGTGAGTATCAGTTTTTATGCTGATGCTCTAATTATGTTACGCATTCTTTCTTTTATTGTTTGATTACTTGTTCTTTGCAATTCAACAACTGCAAGTTGTGTCAAAAGTTCTTTATCATTCATCAAATCATTGAGCATTTTTGAGAAATCTTTAGGCATTTTGTGAGTATTCAGGTCAACTTTACCAACAGCCACCATCAAATCAAATAATTCTTGAAATGAATATTCAACCAATCTTTTTGAAGATGCACCACCTTTATAGTTCCAAACTGTGGGGGGCATGATGCCGTGTTTAGGGAAGAAATTTTCCATAAAATCCAAAACCATTTTATAAAGCATATCTTCAATTTTTTGATAATCATTTTTTATTTCAGCTAACCTATCAGGAGTAACTTCTTTTTCCATATAATCAATTCCATCTTGAAAAGTAGTAATAGCCTGCAACTTGCCAATTTTTTCAAAAAGCACTTTAGGTTCTATATCTTTCTCTTTAGCAACACTTCTAAATAACTCTTGTGCATATGCATTGCTTGAATCAGAAATAAGTTTTACCAACTTATCTTTTTCTTTGTTGAAAAGTTTATTGACATTGGTTTTTTGTTTTGATGCTTTCATCTTAGTGTCTCCGCTGTTGTTTGAATATGTGTATATTTTATACTGGTTGATGTAGATGTAAATCCCGTCCTTGGGATTTTGTGAAGTAGGTATCAGATTATAACCACTCTTTTTTACCATCAACATAATGCCATTCAATGCCTTCACGTGATTTAGTTTTGTATCTCATACCTGTCAATGCTTCACTGATATGTTTCTTGTGTTCTTCAGCCATTACATAATGCCAACCACTTGCAGGTTTAACTTCTTCTTGAATAGGAACTTCAACTTTCACTTCTTCTTGAATAGGATTACGTATGTCTGCAACATCAACTTCAAATTTAGTAGCTTTTTTATTTCCACCAAAAAGCATGTTCAAAACTGTGTACCACATTGATGAAGTATGATATTCATTATTCAAATATGCTTTTTTCAAAATGACTTGAGTTTGTGGTTTGCCTACAATACTCATCAATTCAACTTGAGCATGAACTCTCAAATGTTCAAATGAAGCTATACCCCAAATTCTCAATGAATAACCACATATGTTATTGATATTAGACCTTGCTGCTACATAATGCATTACTGGGCATTTGACTAATGTAGCTGAAGCAATTGCTTGGGTATTAGCCACATAAGTAAGAATACATATACCTAATTCATGATGTTCTTCTTTTGACATTACATTCATTAGAGTTTTAGAACCAAGGTCAGGTCTATCTAATTTGTAGCCAATAAAGCCTGCTAAATCACCCATTTGTGATTTAGATAAAATTTTTGTATCTTCCAAATCTTCTTTGGAATACACATACTCAATATAATCAGTTTCACCATGAACAATCACTCTTACATTCTCTGGAAATCTTCTTTCATTAGAAGCTTCATTATTATAAAGAGCTTCTATTTTAGCAGCTTTCTTTGCTTCTTTTCTTGCTTTAGAAGCTGCAGCTTGGGCTTTTTGATATCTGTTCATGGTAGTTCTCCTCAGTGATAATCATCTATGTTTTTCAGAATATGGGTACATTATAAACTTTTTTGATCAGATGTAAATTGCCTCTTATCAAAACTGATAATTGCTTCACAATTTTTAGTTCATCATTTTATAACTATATGATTTTATTACAGATTTTCCATTTCAGTTAGTAGTCTAACTATATGATTTTATTGGAGTTTTTGAAATGCACCCATTTTTATAGCTAACTGGTAATAAGTTTTTAGCTAAATTTGATGATTTTGCTTGTTGGAGGCAAAATCCATGATTTATCTCCGTAATCAGGCCAATTTTGCATGTCATACCCACGTTGCATGGATATTTTGCTCAATGAAAAGTGCTTACGTTTTGCATCAGAAGCTTCTTGTTTAGTAAGAGCTACTTTCCTAAGTGGGAGGTTGTCATTATGCCATAGAAGATAAAGGTGTTTGAGGAGCTTATCCCCTTGCTTGAAATTTGCTTCATCTGGAATAGGCATCCACCAATCCATTATTCCATATAGTCTGTCAGTTTCTGAGAGATATACTAAACAATTACCTTCAACTAATGAAGGAATAGAATGACCTAATAATAGTTCCCTGCCATTCTTTAGATTGATAAATGAAGCATGATCTTTTTGGATATTGTATAATGTGCCAATCCAATAATTGAAAGTAGAGATAAGATCTGCTTCAGTATATTGAGACCAATCAATTGACCATTGTGAGATATAGTTGTCTTGCGGATTTTGAAAAGATTTGATAATAAGATTATTGATATTCATTAGGTGCCACCTTTATAAAATAGTATTTATAAAGGTGGCAAAATGATATTATCCAAATATCCAGATATCATCAAGAATATTAGGTGTTACTAATAATGTTCCTGTACTACCACCACCAGATGCTTGTAAAAATGGATATTTTACTACTAAATATTTTTCAGTAGTTCCATTTAGAGAAACTGAATATGGTGTAGCACCATTAGTTCCTGACGGAATTACAAAAGATTTAGAAGAACCTGATGTGTTTATGAATAATAACATAACAGGAAATGTCATAGCAAGTGTTGGGCCAGGTAAAGTATAAGATATTGAAGTGGAAGTTATATTTGCAATTGACCCTGAAATATCAATTTTATTACATGAATCAGTAAGATTTAGATTCCAAGCAGAGCCAGTAGTTGGATAAGATATTGTTGTCATTGATGCTGCAAATGGAGCTACTTGAACAATTTGATTACTTGCATTCAATTTTACTCCAGGGCCTAATTTAGCAACACCTGGCACTGATGGTGTTGCTTCTTGTACATAAGCAGGATCAAATGATAAAGTCCCAGTTCCATCAACTGCTAATCCTGTTCCAGAAGGAACTCTTACTACTCCTTTTGTTGTAGTACTTGCAGGTGGAACATAAAGAGCACCTAATGCATCAACAAGTATAGATCCTAAATTAGCAACTTTTGCTACTTCCATTGGAGTAATATCTAATACCCCATTAGCATCAATAGTCATTCCTGATCCAATTTTTATTCCACCTAATACTGTTGAACTTGCAATTGATAATGGAGTTGTTGATAATACACCATTCCCATCAATAGACAATCCACTTCCAACTTTCACTGCACCTAACGTAGAATCAGAAGCAGTGGCTATTCCCAATATCCCATTTGATATTGTTAGACCATTTGAAGTATCAGGTTTTACTGCTCCAAATACAGTAGAAGATGCTTTAGGAATACTAATTCCTCCATTTGCATCAAGTATAATATCATTACCTAATTTAACTATACCCGCAGTACCAATTGTAGCATGTTCAACTGAAGCAATACTAAGAATACCGCTTGTATTTGAAATGCCTGTTCCAATTTGTACTATTCCAGGTGATGTAGTACTTGCAAGAGGAACATCAATTGATAATAATCCATTTCCATCAACTGTTAATCCACTTCCTACTTTTATTCCACCTAATGCAGTATTAGAAGCAGGTGTAATTGATATTTGTCCGTTATTGACAGTAATACCTTTATTTTCATATATACTCAAAATCCCTTTATCTGTGTATGTTGCACTTTTTATTGAAACGGCACCATTAGAAACAGTAAAATGATTACTATCAAAAGAATTTGCTCCACCAACTGGAACGGATAATGTCCCAGCCCCATCAACTGATAATCCAAATCCTACTTTTACTCCGCCTAATGTACTATTAGTAGCAGGCGGAATTGTTAGAGTATTATTTGAAAGAGATAAACCGGCTCCTAATTTGATAACACCTGCTACAGTATCAGTAGCTGCAGGAATTGATAATACTCCATTAGTTATTTGTAATGATGATCCAATTTTAATAGCACCCGCTACAGTAGTTGAAGCTGTAGGAATTGATATAACTGAATTTGCATCTACGTTTATATTAGTTCCAATTTTAGCTATACCTGCTTGTAAATTAGTAGCAGAAGGATAAGGGGTCAATAATTGAAGTTTGCCAGTAGTACCATTGATTGATAAACCATTACCAATTTTAGCTACACCATATTCAGTAGTTGAAGCGGTAGGAATTGATATTAGCCCATTTACATTAGTAATATTATCTCCTATTTGAACTACACCTTTTGATGAAGAAGTTGCGTTAGGAATTGAAATAGTACCTGAAGATACATTGATATTATCTCCTACTTGAACTGTGCCTTTTACTAAAGTACTGGCATCAGGAATTGATATTAGACCATTCCCATCTACACTAATATTAGTTCCTACTTGAACTACACCTCTTACTGATGATGAAGCAGCAGGTACTGATATTAGACCATTAGTTGATATAATATTTTCCCCAACTTGAACTACACCTTTAGCAGATGCACTTGCATCAGGAATTGATATAGTACCTGATGTAGCCGTGATATTAGTTCCTACTTGAACTACACCTTTTTCTGAAGTACTGGCATCAGCTACTGATATAGTATTACCCGTCAAATTGATATTAGTTCCAATTTGAACTACACCTTTAGCAGATGCACTTGCATCAGGAATTGATATAGTACCTGAAGATACATTGATATTAGATCCAATTTGAACTACACCTTTTACTGAAGTACTGGCATCAGCTACTGAAATTGTACCTGAAGATACATTGATATTAGTTCCAATTTGAACTACACCTATTGCAGTTTTTGAAGCAAGACCTACTAAAGATGCTATATCAGTAGATGTGGCATTGACAGATGAAGTAATTCTTCCTTTTGCATCTATGGTGAGTTTAGGAAGAATATAATTTCCAGCCGTTACTCCAGTATTAGTTAGAGCAGGAGATAACGCATTATTATTACCGGCTAAATCTCCTGCAAGTTTTATTTCACCGTATGTTGAATTTGTAGCTTGAGCCATGTTATCTCCTTAAAGAAGGCCAATTTTGTTGGTAAAAGTTAAATCTAAGATTGCAGTTTTATCTGATATTCCATCATTAAAATGGAATACTAATATGTCCATTCTTTGAGTTTTTGACCCATTATTAACATTATCAAAACGCACATTAGTTTTTGATCTTGCTGATTCAACTGGAATAATATTATTAAAATCAGTTTGATATATGCCAGTGTTGGTAACTGGATATTTGTAAATCTTACTGATATTTTTTAATAATATAGTATCAATTGGAATGTTTGTCATATCAAATGATATCAAAAATGTTTTTGGTGTTGGAGATGTTGAATCTTGTATTCTTAGATCATACGTAGGTTTCATTGGGTTTAAATTATAACAATTCCCATCCACATCACTATTAACTGATAAGTAATCACGCCATAATGTAGATCTTTTTGATTCTGCTTCAGACAAAAATCCTAAATTAGCAATTGATTTATTACCTGTAGTTCCAATACTTACATATTCATTCCTATAAGTATCTGTTTGTGTAGTAGTTGTTGGGTATGGATCTGCTAAACAATATCTACCAGCAACACTTGAAGTAGCATAATCCCAAGGTAAAGTTATAACTCCAAAACCGTCATTCAAAAGTCCGCTTCCAGTCATAACAAGTCCTGCAACATCATCTGTTGCAGTTGCAGCATATAATTCATCATTTACATCTTTTAATATACTTGATGAAGTAGTAAAATATCCAAATTTTGAAGTTGATGCATTTATTCTTGATAATTCTCCAGTTGATGTATTATAATCAAAATTATCATATGTCTTTGTTTTTATCAAACCAAGATTAGAAGCAGAAGCAATAGATCCTCCAATACGTGATAATGATTGATTAGAAATTTCTAATCCTGTTCCTACTTTTACCAAACCAAGATTAGAAGCAGAAGCTATTGGATTAGCTAATATTAGACCTTCATTCAAATATGAAAAAGAAGAATTAGGTTTCACTAATCCAAATTGAGCAGAAGCTGATGCTTTTGCATACATTAGTGTTGCAGTATCAGATGCCCCTGATGCAGTAAATCCAATATTACTTACAGTTTGACCGCCTTCAGTTCCAACACCATAATTATAAACATGTCTCAAAAAACCAAAATTTGAATGTGATGCAAATTTTGATTCTTTTAGTGATAATACTCCACCAATCAAATCAAAATCACTTGTTGATGGTTGAACTAAACCATAATTAGTTGTAGAAGCTAAATTAGTAAAATTAGAACTCAATACCCCATTTGCATCTATTTGTAAAAGAGAATTAGTTGTATCAATTTGTACAAGACCTATTAATGAAGGTAATGCAGTTCTTGCAACAATTTGATTAGTTGTAGCAATAAATCCATTACCAACTGAGAATACTCCTTTTGTTGAGTAACTTGCCTCTAATGGTTTTATTGGAGTTCCAGGAACTAAAGTGTCAAATCCTTGATATAAAGTAAATAAGCCAATTGTAGTATCAGTTGCTTTTATTCCATCTAATACCCCATTTGTAATTTCTAAGTATTGACCACTTTTACATAATCCAAAAACTGATTGACTTGCGGTTTTGAAAGATATTGCTCCATTTGTATAATTTATTCCAAAATCAGCAGCAGAATTCACTTTCATAATACCGGCCATTGAAGATCCAGCATAATTTGGCATTAAAATATCTGATGACAAATAGAAATTATTAGTATCATACTTAATTAAACCTAATGTAGTATCAGATGCAATATTAGCAGATACTTCAGTATATGATCCTGATGGAGCTACACTAAAACCATCTCCTATTTGAAATAATCCTTTTTGAGATGTAGAAGCCATTTTGATTTGAAGTGTTCTATTAACTACTTCTAAATCAGTAGTATCACTTATACAAAATGTTCCATAAGTTTCAGGATTTACCCCATCTTTAGTTGCATGAGGTGGCCCAGATATAATACCATCTTCAATTCCAATTTCATAATAAATTGCTGCATCAGATGTTGGAACTGGATCTCCACTAGCTACAATAAAACCAGCATTTACATTATCTCCATTTACTGTTAGAGTTTCAATAACTGGAGATACTAAAGTTCCTGCTGCAATTGCATCGTCTAATGAAAGATTATATCTTATGATATTTCCGCTTCTTGACAATTCTGGAACTATTTGATTCAAAGTTTCATTGAATAATACTTGTGTATCAGTTCTAAATGATAAAGTTTCAATTACTGAATGATTTAGCGGATTAGCAATATGGAATTTGAAGATATAATAACCAGTCCCGGTATTATAGAATCCGGAACCAATTTGAACTACACCTTTAGCAGAAGTACTGGCATTAGAAGCTGATATTAGACCATTAGTTGATGTAATATTATCTCCTATTTGAACTAAACCTTTTATTGAAGTACTTGCAGTAGCAGCTGATATAGTACCTGAAGATACATTGATATTATCTCCAATTTGAACAGCTCCAAGATTAGATGAAGAAGCTCTTTTTAGATCAAAAACCCCACTTCCAATTACATATTGATTTGAAGCATTTCCTTCAGAAATTTTAATCAACCCTTTTACTGAAGTACTTGCATCAGCTACTGATATAGTATTACCTGTCAAATTGATATTAGTTCCAATTTGAACTAAACCTTTAGCTGATGAACTTGCATTAGGAATTGATATTGTACCTGATGTAGCTGTGATATTAGTTCCAATTTGAACTACACCTTTTACTGAAGTACTTGCATCAGCTACTGAAATTGTATTACCTGTCAAATTGATATTAGTTCCAATTTGAACTAAACCTTTAGCTGATCCACTTGCATCAGGAATTGATATTAGCCCATTTGTATCAATATCAATATTAGTTCCAGCTTTTATTCCTCCAACTGAACTTGGAGTTGCAGGTCCAATTGGAACCCCACCAAATAAGTTTTTGATATTAGTCCAATCTTCAGGAGTACTTTGTGGATAATCTTTATAATAGACAGTTCTTCCTTTAGTATCTACTACTATTGAATAAAAGAAAGTAGATTGACCGGGAGTAACTCCACTTGGGGCTAAAGACGGATTAGCAGGATCACTTCCATAAAAGTCACCTGCTAATACTATAGTTCCTAATGTTGAATTTGTAGCTAAAGCCATTATGTCTCCTATTAGCCGTTAATTGTTAGTGGATACCCACCACCATATTTCTTACTCATTGGAACTATCACTGCTTTGATATTACTTTGTAATGATCCAAAATCAGTATTTTGTTCTGCAACAGTATAAGTATAATTTGTAAATCCGCAAGGTCTTGATGATTTTACTATTCCACTTGAATCCAATATAGCAACACCCCAGCCTGATTGATCACTATCCACTGGTTTCATTGTACTTCCGTTATTATTTACAATATCAGGAATTCTTATGTTTTCTTCCCATGTAATTAGCCAGCTATTATCAGGTTGTCTTATAGCCTGCCCATTGATTGGAGCAAATAACTTATTGTTATTGGATGTCACAGTAATAGTATCAAGATCTGCTACATCTAATCCAGAACCCATGGTTACAGTTTTGAAATGAAGCTGTTTGCCAATATCACTTTCAAGTAAATCAATTCTAACTAATGAACTCACTTTACTTACTAATTCATTTGGTTGATGAGATACTCCAAAATTCTCAGTTCCTTGTAATCCTCTTCTTAGTCTTGAAAGAGTATATGTATTAGGAGCTGTCAATGTAGCTATTCCAAAAGATATTAGTTCTTGACCAACAAATATCCAATTAGCTCCTGCTAATACTTCAGTATCAGAAGCAGAAGATAATTGACCAGTTTTCAAAGTAACAGATAAAGTATTAGTAACATCCCATCCAGTATCAGCACCTGAAGTAGCAATTACTGGAGCAGCAAGAATAGTATTTGCTTTACCCCAAATTGTTTCTTCATTGACTGTTTTCAAAGCGGAATAATTAGTTCCATCTCTTGAAATATAAATCATTGCTCCAGGCCAACCTTGTTTCCCATAGCCATGAATAACAGCATATAGTCTTGTTCCTGTATCATATTCTCCCATCCAAGGAGGATCAATAAAGAATGCTTGTGAATAACCTAATGTCAAATCATTATTATCAGTATCACTTGGAATAGTATAATCTAAATCAGATAATGCAGTTACACTTGGCTCTCCTGCATCACATGCTTCAAATGAAAGTAATCCCGGATCTGTTTCATTTACTTTAGTTATTCTAATGATACCCATTGGAGAATCTAATACATCACCTGGTTCATACTTGACCATTTTATATGAACATGTGAATTTGTAATTCATTCTTTCAAGATGAGCATTTATCAAATTCAATTCAGCAATCTTTCTTGCTTGTTGATCTGTCAAAGTAATAGGAACATTGATACTAATTTCATTGCCTTCAGGATAAGTAAAAAGTTCTGAAGTTTGAGTATAGTTATTCATATCCAATGAAGGAGAGAAATAAGTTACTATAACTTTTCTTGGTAATGATATCCCCTGAAATCTTTTACTTGTAAATGGAGCAGGAGGATTTACATTAGCTGAATATCCAATATCAGATAAAGTAATAGTTCCACTTGGATTACCTGTTCTCATTACAAATTTCAATACTCCACCTGAACTAACCATGTCAAAATTGAATGCATTAGAAAGTTGCTGTAATACAGTTCTAATTGAAGTAGTAGAAGCTAATGTAAATTCAATTACTTCATCATCAGGAATTCCAGTTACATCACAATTGATATTCCCAATTTGACATAATTTAGCTAAAGTATTTTTCAATTTAGGTTTAGTATAACTTCCAGTATATCCATTAGTTCCATTGTATCTTTTATCTGCATTCCCGTCTTTAGATCCATCTTCATCCATTGAATCTAATACTTTTACCCCATAATAGATTAGCCCACCTGCTACTGCAGCTACTTTGAGCCAATCCCAAATATCCATATCTTTTATCCAATCAGTAATCTTATCCCACCATGATTTATTTGCATCAGCCAATTCTTCTTCTTGAGCAGTTGTAATACTACCTTTTGATAATGGCTCCCAAAAAGAAGATCCATTGATTGAAGGTGGAGTAGGAGGTAAAGTTGTAGGTGCATCTCCACTTGTGGAAGTATGATCTTGAATACAAAGCCAAGAAGATCCTTCATGTTCAACTACTGAACCATTTGGATTAGTAAAGCAAGTTTGTTTCTTATATTCAATTCCTTCAGCCCATTCTCCTTCCCATTTGAATCCTAATATGCAAGGAACTGGTGCTTGAGGAGAGGGATTAGAAACATTAGTAGTAGAAGTACTTCCTGTTCCCTGTTTAATAGTTTCTTGGGCAACATTATTACATCCAAATGTTCTTACTTCAGGAGGATTCCCGGTATATGTACCTGGAGTATCAGATCCAACTTCTTTTAATAAAATATCTGGTCTTGGGCATGCTGACATTAGGCAATATCTCCTGTGTAATCATATGTAGTATCACTAATCATAGTATGTCCATTTACTTCAATAGAACCTTCTCTACATAATGCATTTACTAATCTTGATGCCATTAATTTTGATTCTCCAAGAACAAATAGATAAGGAGATACTGTAATTGTATCAATTGAAGTTCCATTCCAATATGCATAAGTAAAATCTTTTGTAATCAATACTCTATCAGGTTTTGCATCTGGAATAGAAGCAATATAGTAATCTTTATCAGGAAGTGTAACCTCCTTCAATGGAATAATTGATTCATCAATATCTTCTTGTGTCTTTTCTTCTGTTAGCAAAAGATTATCTAATATAGTTTGAACAGTACTTGTAGGAGATAATACATTCAAATCAGTTTTATCAAATAATTTTGTAAAAACATGTTTATTATTTGAAAGGGTAATTCTTCCTAATGAATTAGTAGTATTATCTCCATTATTAATAGATTCAGGATCATATGTTTCCCATTTACCAGTAGTAATAGGTAATCCTTCAGTAGTCCAATCCCCTTTCAATGAAGGTTTTATAGTAGATTTTTCATCTATAGTAATATACCAAAGATACCCGTCTGCTAATTCAAAATCAGTAACTATTCCATCTGATTTAATTGACTTATATGGAGCATCCCCATATTCTTGAGCAGTAGAATGAGCATGAGTTACTGCATCAGTATCAGCATTGATATAACTAATCATTCCTGCATGGGATGCAACATAAATTCTTCTATTAGATTGATCTACTCTTAGTTTATAAGGATTCCCATTAACATAAATTAATGAAATCATTTGCCCTGATAAATCATATTTCAAAACAGCATGATTATTCCAAGAAGTGATATAGATATACCCATTATATCCATATGCTATATCAGCTCTTACTACTTGGTGTCTTGCAGAAAATGTAAATGACGTAATTGCTTTTGAAGTATCAACATAAAAGATATACTGTTCATTTTCTCCAAAATACTTTTCTAAAAACCAAAACTTGTTATCAGCAAAACATGGATTACATACTACTGGAGATACTGGGCCATGAAGAGGTGTCATTGAAAAATCTGTTGCCCATGTTCCAGTTGGAGTTTTTAAAATATCAATTGGATCAATAATCAGTTTCTTGATTGATGCAGTTGAACTAACCAACCAAATACAATTATCACCTAAGAATATCCATAAGAATCCTGAAGCAGCAACAAACTTCTCTGAATATAATTTGTCTGCATTTTTTGCCCAATTGAGCATTTCATAATTTTCCCAAGTAGGCTCATTATCAGTTCTTTCTCCCCACCAAGAATATACATTTACTCCAGTACTTGTAAGAACATAGAGATATCTTCCATCAGATACCATGTCTATTGGAGTTCCATTTGGAGATACATTCCACATCTTTTCAAATTTCAAACTCATAGGATACTCTCACTAATAACTTCAAATGAAAATTGTGGAATTTGACCAGTAGGTCCTAAATCAAAATCTTTCAATACAATATAAGCTAATCCTCTATATGCAGGCACATTCCCACTTCCTTCTATAGCAGTAATAGTAGCATCAGGATTTTGGGTATCTGATCCAGTATGAAGTGTGCCAATTAGTTTCTTGCTTGTAGTTCTACTATCAACTATTACTTTCCCATTAGCCCATACTCTTGATATTCCAAGAATAGGTCCTTTACAAATTGCAATAGCCATACTTACAGTGTAAGCAGTACTCTCTCCTGAAGTAGTTCCATACTTGGAGACATTATTCTTAATAGTATATGCTTTCTTGTTTTGAGACCAAATGATATTACCAGATACTCTTTGCTTACCAATAACAAATGGAATAGTTCCACCATATTGACAAGTTTGAACTCTTAGGTCTCCAATAGATTGTTGGGTGGGATCTTTATTATCTGAGCCAACAAATGCAGAGCCAACCATCCATCCAAGTGATGCACCTGTTCCTCCGCCAAAGAATGCTCCTACTAATGCAGAACCAGCAGGAATTAATAGATTTGCCAAATTATACCCTTAGTTTTTTGACTGCAGAACTAAGTGCTACAATCATTCTATGAAATGCAAATGGTTCTACTTTCATATGTTGTAAATCATATTCTTCAAGTAATTTGATTGGAACATCTTTGAAGAAGAATCCACCATATTTTGAATCAGTAAGAACAATGCGGTCTAATTGAACATCAAACATGCGTAATGCCGCAGCTAATGTTAGATCTGTAGTTTCATATGAAGGGATAATTGTCATAATATTTTGATGGGTAAGAGTAGATATATTTGATTCTATTTATCAAATCACTGTCTAAATAATGTTTTACTACTTTATTAGTTTCAATAGAAGCATGAATAACTTGATGATCTTCAACTAATAATCCCATGTGGGAACAAGCTCTTCCATATTGAAAACAAAGAATTGATCCAAGAGGCCAAGAATCAATATCATTCATATCAACATCTATTCTTCTGCATCCATGTTCTTCAAGTAATTGCAGCATCATTTCTTGACTTGAATGAAGATGCCACTGAAGAGAGTAAGGTTTGAGTTCAATTGGTGGGATCAGACCTGTATTTTCAGCAATGGCAGCTATTAAATTGCAGCAATCAACACCAACTCCCTTCAGTTTTGCTTGATGATGATAAGGTGTATTGAGCCAGGATTCAGCTTCTAATAAAATCAATAAGTTAGAACACATTCTTTAGATAAAAATAATGTTGAAAGTACTCCAGAGTATATCTGGTATAGCATGGAGGCAGTTTGACCATAAGAAAAAAGTGAAACAATATATTAATACAATTTATATTATTACAACTTACATAATTTTTAGATCTGTTCTCCTCTCTTTTTCTTCTTTATACTTCATTCATGGCTTGAGCTTGTCTCAAGATCATAAGTATTATAGAGATATTCATTCATTATTCACATCTTTGTTTTTCAAACCAATCTTTTTAGTAGTAGCTGTAGTCAAGTACATATTTAGAATAAATGCTAATGTAGCAAATCCTTCTACAATATTATTTTTATCTACATCAAGCACAGTCAAATCAGGTACAAATCCAATCAATGCAGTAATAATAACACCAAAGACATTGACTAATAATCCATATTGCTTCCATGCTCCAGGATTCTTTAGTTCTTTACCTGCATATAGTGCTTCAATGACTAACCAAAACTTGTTCATATAATCTCCGTTTTATCTAAAATTAATATCAGGTTTTATATGAGGAAATCCCCCAAAGTTGATGATATTGTTGAATTTTGTTTTACATGTATTCTTTGTCTTATCACATCCTGCTTTGATTATGAATGTATCTCCAACATTTACAACAAAACCTGTTGGTAAGAATAATTCAATTTCATTAGAAGAATGTATCTTGATGACTGCTGATAATCCATTATTGAATCCAGATGTAAATGTAATTTGCCCATTTGCAAAATACTTATTTGCTTGAACAACATTTATTCCAAATTTCCATTTAGAAGTAATGATTGAAGTAATTGAACCAGTAAATGAATACCCGGATTCATTTACCCCGCAAAATCCAATTACTCCATTTTTAGATGAACTGAATAATTGATGTCTGCATTGAGCAGTATATGTATTTCCAATTATCATTTCAAGATTCTTCATGAAAGATACAACATCTGCTTTGAATCCTTCATCTGTCCAAACTATATCACCAAGATACCCGCTGAATACTTCAAGTGAGCCATATTCAGGATGTGCCCATGATACCCAATATACTTGAACAAAGCAGTTATCTAATTTGCCGCCTTTCAAATCAGTATCAGGTACATCTACCCAAGCAGATCCAAATTCTTGATTTGATATCTCTGCATTAGCAGTAGTAGTCAATCTTAGACGTTGTAACCCAGGAGCAGGATGATATACTTGACTACCAACAGTAATATTAGATTCATTATCAGTAAATCCATACTTTACTCCATCTTTTCTGGTAATAAGAATGCAATTTGATATTCTTCCATTATCAATTTCAGTTTGTAATAAGCTTGATATTGATCTCATGATTCACCAAATACTTGTACTAATGTAATATCAGATACTTTTTCTGCTAATGGAGTATTGCTATTATCAAGTGCTAAGAATACAGAATCAATTCCGCTTCCATCAAATCTAACTACATAAGTTAGTCCATCTTTTGGGCATGTGAAATTGAATGAATCTAATCCATAATTGACAGAACTCAAGAATGAAGTAATAGCATCAATGTCAGATGATAACATTGATTTACCTGGTATCTTCCATGTAGTTCTTGGATTAGATTGTCTTTGTAATCTATATTCTTTATAGCCATTAGCTACAATAATAGTTGGCTTATAGATTGATTTAGTAATATCATGAACTAATTTTATAGTTGGAAAGAATATGTTGTGATATGCCATATTAGGCTCCCATTAAGTTATATTGACGGCCTGTTCCAAATACCATTTCAGCTATATCTCTTTTGTTATTAGCTAAAGTTCTCATAACATCTTGGCCATCCATTGCAGTAATATTGAATGTAATATTTGAATTAGGAACAGAAGAAGATATTACTCCATCAGAAGAAGGTGTGAATAATTCTGGTCTTCTTTCTCCAACAATATATGATTTACCAGCAGATACTGGTCCGCCTTCTGCTCTGAATATATCACCCAATATACTACCTCCGCCTCCAAAGATACTGCTAAAGATACCACCAAGTACTCCAGTTGAATTTGCAGTTTTTCCAGTAGGAGTGTTTCCAATATCTCCAAATAGAGCCATTTGTAATTGAGCAGCAATCATATTAGCTACCATTCTATCAATAATCTTTTTGACTGCATCACCTAAATCATTCCACTTACCTTGCATTCCATCAAATAAGTAATCAGCAAACATTCCTTCAAAAGCACCTGCAGCATTCTTCATTTCATCATTCATTTTACCAATCATATCAGTTGCATAAGTAGGATCAATATTTTGTATTTGATCATTTACTTGTTGCATCTTATATTGATATTCTGCAGCAGTAATAGTACCATTCTCAAATGCTTTAGTTAGTTCATCTTGAGATTTAGTTAGTCTATCAAGAGCTATCCTATCATCTATTATTAATGATTTGAATCTATCATTTGCTTCTGTTTGATTAGCCCATGCATCCAACATTGCTCCTGAATTCTTTTCAAGAGCTCCAGTATATTCTTCTAAAGTTATTTGTCCAGATTCATATAACTTATCAAGTTCTTCTCTTGCAAATGTAAGTTCTTTTACTTTATCCCTATTACTTGTAATATACTCTGACCATACTTTTGTTTTTTGAGATAATGTTTCTACTAATTCACCAGCTCTTACATATTTGTCAATTGCATCTTCAGTAGTATTATTCAATTCAAATTGAGCAATTTCCGCTTCTGCTTTTGCTTTAGCTTCATCTTCATAATTACTGATTAGCTCTCTTTGTGCTTCAACATAATTCTTGATATTTTCTAAATAAGCTCTACCAGATTCATCCCCAGCTCTTTTGATTGGATCTTCAACAGTAGATAAGCTAACTAATTTATTAGAAGCTTCTCTCTGTGCTTTCTCTCTATCCAGTTCCCAAGATAATTTTTGTTTTGCTAATGCAGATAATTCAGTCTGAAGATCTATCTCTCTTGCTAAATCAAGAAGATGTTCTTTTTGCTTATCACTAAACTTTGCAAATGTTCCAAATTGATTGTTCCATGCTACTTCAGATGCTTTACCTGCTGCATTTATCTGGAATAAGGCTTTCATCATGTTTGTCTCAGCTTTAGCATATTCATCTGCTACTTTCTTAGCATCATCTGCAGCTCCCTTAGCTATTGGGTTGAAAGTACCAAGTGTTTTCTTTACTGTATCAGATGCTTGTTCTGCTTTCTTCTGATTTAGGCCCCAAAGTTTATCATGGAATGCAGCAAAGTCCTGTCCTACTTTAGAGACATCATCTGACATTGAAGTCAATGCTGCTTTAGCTCCACTAAAATCAAGTTGAGCTGCTAATGTGGCGGCTGCCATAAATCCAGCAAGAACATATCCTGCTTGTTGAAATACTGCAGTAATAAATGAGCCAATCTCAACTAATATTTTCAAAGCAGGAATAACTGTATTAGATACAAGAGCAGCTAATCCATCAAGTATATCTCTTAGGAATCCGCCCTCAGTATAACTTTTGATAAATTCATTTGATATAGTAACTAAAGTAGGAAGCATATCTTTTGCAAGTATCTCCCAAAATCCTGCAGCTGCTTGAGATAATAGATTCAAGTTATCATTGAATTCAGCTGCAGATGATGCTTGATCAAGATTCCAATCTTTACCAAAATCTGTTCCAGCTTTATTGAATTCTTCTAACTTATCTCTGCCATCATTCAACATTGGAATCAAATCTCTACCTGATCTTCCAAGTAATTCCATTGATATAGTTACTTTATTTGCATCATTAGAAGAAGCACTAAATCTGTCTGCTAATTCTTTCATGACATCAGAGGCATTTCTTATATTGCCTTCTGAATCAGTAGTAGCTATATTAAGTTGGTTGAATAACTGAGCTGCATTTGAAGTAGAATCTTGTGCTTCTACTAAATTCTTGGATAATCTTGCTACTGCAGTAGCAAATCCATCAAGTGATACCCCATTGACTTCTAAACTTGTCTTCCATTCTGAAAGATCATCAACTGCAATGCCGGTTTTATGTGAAAGTTCTTCTAATGCATCACCTGCTAAAGTGGCATCAAGAACTAATTGAGATAAACCAATAGCTCCAATAGCTGTAGCTAAAGCGGCTAATCCTCCAATTAGACCAGGAATAGTACCTGTACCCAATTGAGATAATGGGCCAGAAATCTTATCTTCAAATTCCCCAACTATCTTTAGCAGGAAATTACTTGAATCAGCCATATTAGTTTCCCCTTTCAAAAACTTGTTTTACTTGTTCTGCAGATCCTCTTGATCCCAGAAGTGTAGCGGATACATTAGTTTGATATGAAGAGATTGATTTCTTTATTATAGCCGCATAATAATGGTTTAGTTGTTCCATTGTTAGATTATTTATTTCTTCAATAGAAAAGTTATATTCTTTCAATGAAAGAATAATGTCAAAATATGTTATGCCGTTTGTGTTATGAGTGGCATCACTCTTTTTAGAAAAAAATCTGAATTGACTTCAAAGAATGTTTTGAGTAATTGAATAGCTTCTTCTTGAGATATTTCAGCAATAAAAGATTCTTCTACTTTTAGTATCTCTGCCATCAATTTGATTAGTTCTTCACCACATTCCGCAATAATAGTTAGAGCAGTAGTAGCTGAAGCGGATTTACCTTGAAGTTTTAATTGCTCTACCTGAGCTCCCGCTAATTTTAGAACTTTGATTACTTTTGGCATTTGACCAAATGTAAATGGTTTGACTACAAAAGATTGACCTTGTAATAATACTTCTTTCCCTTCAGGATATAATATTTCTAATTCATTCATATGTGGATTATAGATTAGTTATAAGAAAAAGGAGGATATTACTCCTCCTCTCTTTATTCAGATTTGAATAACTTTATTCTTGGAAATAAGTAAAGTATTCAGATTCACCGCCAGTTTGTTCAGGAGCAGGTAATACTTTACCCCCAACAACTAACTTATTAACACCAGTTCCAATCAAAGAAATAGTTTTAGCTAATTCTAATGAAGCACGGTGAATATAAGCTTTTTGAGCTAAATTGTCAAATTTAGATTTTCCTTCAAAATATAATGAATAGTCTTGACCTGAATTGACAAGACCTCTCATTTTAGTTCCACCAGTATGTGCATAATCAACAGTAATAGTATCACCATTAGTAATACCTGTTGCAGTAGCAGATAAAGTAATAGAACCACCTGCTGCATTTACTGTATAATCAGTGCCCGCCGTCAAAGTAGTAGCACCTTCTTTTACAACAACTGAAGAAACATTGCCATATTTCAATGGAATAGTTTTGCCAAGATAAGCTTTATGAGATTCTCCAACAACATTACCTGCTGCAGTAGTAACTAAATCTCCATTATATGCTCTTGCCAAATTAGCTGAATCAACATTCATAATAGAAAGTTCAATTGCCATATCAGTAGATGTTGGAATATGTGCAACTGTTACCCTGTTTCCAGAATAACTTTCTTGAATATCTAAAAATTGCTGACTTGTAGTAATAGTGAATCCATCAGTATCTCCAATGTATTCATAACCACTTGTTAAGCCAGTAGTATTACGGGAAGCAATGAATACTTTCCCTTGTGGAACTGCAAAATACTTGTCTGCCATGTTAACCTCTTAAAATGTGTAATGACCGTTTGCTGAAAAACCAAGTTGATAAATCAACCGGTTGGGATATGTTGCATGTAACGCACATCCCGTATATTCCCATAAGCCTGCATATGTCACTTCTTCAGAGGCATGTACCGCTCCTACAGCCTTGTCTATCAGTGATAAATGATTTAGGATGAAATCTTCCTCAGTAGCTACTCCATATTCAATAGCTAATAACACAACAAATTCCAATTGATTAATTGCATAGTTACGCCCATTATGCAAATTAGATTCAAGTGGAACACCGTTATTGAATAGAACCCAAGCAAATGGAACAGGTGCATCAGACATAGCTGCATCAGTATCAGTTCCTCCTAATTGAGCTCCTACTTTATTCTGTAATTCTGTAACAGAATTTAGTTTTGAAATAATATCCGTCATTAATTCTGCTATCATAGTATATTTATCTCCATTTGATCTGATATATTTTCTCTTGCAGACAAATAACTTTCTACTAATTGATCATATAGCTCTTCATCAATATCAACTTCTTCACCTGGCTGATATGATACTCCATTCAATTCTAATGAACCTTGTAATATTAATTTCATTTTATTGTAAATCCTATTTTCTTATCAAGAATTTGTTTAATAGTAGCTTTTGCTTTAGGAGATACTCCCATAAAAGGTCTTGCTACCATTCTATTAGTTCCGTTTTGAAGATACTTTGAATATGGTGCATTAGTACCAATAGTAAATGACTTCTTATCAGTAATAACTTCAAATGAATTGAGTAATTTGCCTGAATTGTAAAGTAATCCTCTATCAACAGTTCCTTGCTTTATTCTTTGCATCAAAGTTGATTGCTTCCACGGAGACCAAGGTATACCTTGTGGATCTGCTTTAGTACTTCTAATCCTATCTTGAATATCTTCTTTGACTACTTGCCCTATCTTTTTGAGATATTCTTGATCTTCAAGTTCTTTTTGAATCTGTTTTAGTTTAGCTGATAATGCTTCAGCACCAGATAATAAAAATTTGAACATTATAATTTAGTAGTCATAGTATGAAGTTGATATCCCATATTCCCAGCAGGCTGAATAGAAGTGATAATCATATCATTACCTCTATCATCAATAATAACATCTCTTGGTTGAATTGAGCCTTCAGGTAACCAGGTCCAAATATCCCATTCTTGAACTGGATTCTTTATTTGAGTAAATCCGCCAGCATTGCCTTGATTAGAACTTGAATTTGTTGATATTACTTGAGCAGGTATTCTTGAATATAGTAAAGTTCTTTTTGCTGAAAATCCACCTGTACTATTATAAGTAGGTCTGTAGATACTTATCTTTGATATTGTACAAATAGCACTTGGTGTAGCTATTGGATCATTTGCTACTAAAGTAAATGTCTTATCATCATTTTTGAATATATCACCAGGTCTATAAGAAGTAGTATCTACCCATAAATTATAAAGAGCAAATGAATAACTTTTTTGTTTTTCAAATGCATCATCTAATGAATAACCTGCACTGACATATCCAATAAAATTCTTTGTTTGAATTGGATTGACATAATCAAGTGATCTATATACTTCAAACTGATAACCAATTTTATTAGCAACTTTTCCAAATACTTTTTGTATCTTTGAATTGATTGTACTTCCGCTCATTTAGTTCTCCTACTAAACATTTGTGATACTGTTTCCTCTAAAGATTGTGTTTGTTGAGTAATCACATCTACTTTTTGATAAATGTCAGTATGAGTTTTATTATGCCTATCAGTATCTTCTTTATATCTTTCAGTAAATGATGTCATTTGGATACCCAACTTCAATTGTTCTTCATGAAGATTGACGTAAATGGTAACTAATCCAACAAGTAAAGTAATTGCTTGACCAATAAAGGGCATCCAATTAATAGGTTTTTCCTCAACTTTAGGTTCAGGTTTTGAATCAGATTGAATATACACTACTTGTCTTCTTTCTTGTCCATCCCAAGGATCATCATAATGGTTTCCATTTCTTCTTATCATAATACATCAACTGCACCACTAAATTCATTTTGTAATTTCAAGAACTCATACATATCAGCAAATGTAAATTCATTAGTGAAATTCATTTGAAAGCTATTATATCCAATTGGAGTTTTGCTCATTGTTCTTGCATCAGTATCATAATATGTTTCAGTGTAGATACTAATATGTTTTGGATCAATATTCTCTACAACAAAAGATGCAATTTTAGTATATGCATTAGTTGCAGTTAGTCCATGATTTGCTGCATAATAACTTGATTGTATTGCCATTTAGTTCTCCATTTAGAATAACATGAACATGCGGGTTGCATCATAAGTAGGAGGTGGTGGTGTTCCTCCACTTGGAATAATTGAAAAGAATGGCCCAAAGGGTCCAATCAAATCATCAGTAGTAAAATTAGTATTACCAGATACTGGAGCAAATGGCCCAAAAGGTCCAATTAGATCTAATGTTTCTAATTCAGCTTTAGTATATTGAGCCATAATTAATCCGCTATAGTAACTGAAAGATCATCAAAATAAAATGCTTGTGATGCATTAGTTGCATCATATTGAGCTCCAAAATATATTGGTACTACACTATTTACTGTGGGAGTAAAGGTAATAGTTAGTTCTTCCCATGTATTAGCAGCAGCACTTGATTCAGATACTACATAATCAGATATTCCACTAACTTCAGGTTTTACAAATACTGCACATTTAGTAGTAGTAAATTTTCTTTGAACCCATAACTTTACAGTATGTAATTTGTTTGCTTTGACTGGAATATCACATACTTTTATTGACTGGGATTTATAATAGTCAGGATATAATGGAACATATATATGTGAATTGACTTTTATAATAAATTCCCAAGCATTACCTCCAGCAGTATGAACAGGAGTTGTTACTTGATTCAATGTATAAAAATCTCCAGCTCCTTTTCCAATATTTGTATTATTATAGTTTTGAACAAAAACTTTATTTCTGCCAACATATGCAGAAAATGATGCAAAAGCTAAAGGTGTAGTTTGAAAAGTAAGATTTTCAATTGAAGTTGAAGAAGATGAAACTCCCACTCTATGAAATAATTGGGTAGCGGCAACGCTACCATATAAATTCATATTCTTTATCTTCAAATTACCTGAACTATAATTTGATGAATTCCAGGTATGCCCTGATATTCCAGTTGCATTTGAATGATATACTTTAAAGTTTTCAATTATTCCTTCACCTGCTATAATATTAGGAGCTCTACATCCTGCTACTTTTAGATTCTTTACATTTAAATTCTTTACTTCAAGTACTGGGGTATAGGATAGTCCAATACCAGCAGATCTACTACAATACATTTGAGAATGTATATTACTTGTAAAATTATTTGCCCAACCATTACCAGTAGTAAATGATGAACATGTGACATATAATTTATCAGCAAAAAGTTGAGCATTTATTCCACTTATAAAAAAATTATATGACGGATTAACTAAATGATATTCTCCAAATTCATATAAAGAATTTGCAGTTCCTAAGAAAGATCTACTTCTAACCGCAATTATTCTATTATATCTGCAATGTGTTCCACCTATTGCAGGATTAGCATTTTGAGTTTGAAAATCAATTGCAGTATATCCTGTTTGAGAGCTCATATCAGTTGAATCCCAACCAAATTCAACGTTAGCTAATGCAGTGGTAGTTCCTGAAGGTCCTGTAAATCCTGTTGGAACTGCTGCATTTGCTTGAAGAGGCTGCCAATTTTGAAATAATAATGGTTGTATCTTATAAGTAGATAATGAACCAGCACTTCCTGCCCAGTTATGTTGAATATCTAAAGAAACTGTAGTTCCATCAATACTAAAAATTGAATACCATTCAGGCTCATCAGTAGTATTTAAACCAATAATTGAATTAAGTGTTAAACTTGAATTATCTGTTTTATCTTTACATGCAATAATATGATTGAATCTAATTACTAATGAGCCTGGATCTGATGTACAACGTATAGCTATTGAGTTTATTCCACTTGGTAAATTTGCACCATAATCAAGTGTTATAGGATATGCATATGAAGGTGCATTAGTAACTGCTGGAATTGCTAATGATACTACAGGAACATCTCCTGTTGAATCTGAACATAAATCAATATAGATACTATTTGCTGCAATTGAAATTGAATTACTAAGAATAAATGAAAGTTGTTGATACCCACTCAAATCAGAAGTGGTACAAGGTGCATATGCAACTTTACCAGTAGTAAATGCTGCAGCTATTGTCATTGCAACACCATTTGATCCTATTCTTAAACCATCCACTGATGTCCAATTTGCTTTAGTAACATTAGCAGATACTGTCCAATTAGTGTTTTGTGATTTACTTACTTCAGCTGTTACTGCTGTTGGAAGAATAACATTTGAATTTGAATTACTCCAAGTACAAGATCCTAATGAAGTAGGATCAGAAGATTTCATTACTCTTACAGTATCTCCACCAGTTAATCCAGATGAAGCACTTGTAATAGTTTTCTTTCTTAGTGCAAAAGTAGTACCATTATTTGAATCATTCCCATTGACTAAATCTACATATCTTATGGCCATAATTAGAATCCTTTTGCAAATGCAATTACATCATACTTTCCAGCATCAGCATCATATATTAGTCCAATCCTATCTTTCTTATAAGCTGTAGTTGTCAATGTAATTCCTGTGATATCAGTTCCAAATCTAATTGAAGTGCCAAATCCAACTGTTCTATTACCAACTGAATCCTGTAAAAGTTCTAATATAATCTTTTGACCAGGTAATCCACCAGTAAAATCTAATGTTGGAATTGAACCATTTAGTGCTATTCTTACTACATTAGTATCTTTTATACTAATAGGAGTACTTATTGGAGTTTCTAAAAGTTGAATTGCTGGATAATGACCAATTGTTACAATTTCATTATTAGCATTTTTAGTATGAAGTGTACCATTAATTAAATTGATACCAATTTGACCGCTAACTAAATCAGCAGATTGCCAATCATAGTTAGCAGTTGATTTTCTTTTATGTCTTATAGCCATTAGAGTTACCTCATTAATTGAATAGGCTTATATGGAAATTATTTAGAATGTGCCGTCATCAATATCTGCAACAAATTCAAGAGCAGTACCACCACTATTCACTCTTACAAATTTCAAATCTTGACTTGTAAATGAACTTGGAACATCATTCAATTGAACAAATGAAGTAACCCCAGTTCCTGGAGCAGTATTGATCCATTTACTTGTAGCATTATCCCAAGTCAATTGTTGGCCATTTGCTGGAGTAGTAATAACTACATCAGCTAAATCAGTAATTGAACTTGATGTAATTTCATTTGCAATTGCAGTAGTAAGACCGCTAATATCACCAGCAGCTAAAGTAACTGATCCAGTTTTGCCTGCTACAGAAGTAACAGTATTAACTTGTGCTCCGCTTTCAATACCAGCTAATTTAGTATGATCTGCATTACCACCAATTGGAATAACTGTACCATCAATCTTACCAATATAAAGTGTGTTATTAGTTCCTTCAGTATATGCTAATTGACCACCTGCTAATGAACTTGGTGCCGCATTCCCAGAACTTCTTTTGATTCTTATTGCCATGTTTTGTTTCTCCTATTTAGAAATATTCATCATCTAATGTTTGAACTTGCCAAGCACCATTGGCATATACTTTTAATATATCTGTTGAATCATTGAACCACAATTCTCCTTCAGAACCAATTAGAGGTTGGCTATCTTGAATAATAACTCCGCCTCCGCCAGAACCTCCGGTTCCAGGTGGGCCTTGAACCCCAACTTCAAGAATATAGTTATTACCTTCTGTGATAATAACTTCAATATTATTACTCATAAGACTCCTTTACTAATAACTATTCTGCCTTCAATGAGACGTTCAGTAATACCATTACTCCAAACTATATTTATGACATACCATCCATCTTTTATAGTAATTGCATCAACATTAGTTTTAGAATATCTTGCTTCAAATGTACCATTTACTGCACTCATAATATACATTGGAATAGAGAAGATTGTTTCTCCACCCTGTTTTTGGGCTACATCAAATGTAATAGTAGAACCAGTAAGATTGATTGGAGTATTAGTTGATTTTGATCTAATTGTAAAAGATCTAATAAAATCAGTGCCTTTTTCAATTAGTATATTTGCTTGACCTGCTGGCATATTGCCTCCTTAGTAAAAAGTATCAAATTTGAATTTTACTTTGATACTATCTCCATTACCAGTATCATTCTCTTTGTACATTACTCTTGTTTGTAATTTCAAATAATTGGTATAATAGAATACATTAGGAGATAATACTATTGGTCTTGTTGTAGCTGAACCAGGATTTACTGTTGATACAAATGGAAATAGCTTCATATTTCTATCTTTCAAATATGACATAGTATGATTAGCGTCACCTGATGCTGAATCATTACTATGAAATCTATAAAATAATTGAGATTCACTTGCACCAGTTTCTCCCAATGATACTTCAATTACATAATTCTTTATTTGACCAATACTTTTGAATTTGAAGAATATTGGCTTGACATAACTGTATGTCAAATCTCTATTAGCTGTGTCAGGTCTTCTTACTGGATACAAATAATATTCAGCTGCATTGGCTGAACTATTTTTGAAATTTACATTATTGACTTCAGTAACTAATCCATTCACTGATTCAAATAATTGTATTGAAGAAGCTGCTGTCATATAACAAATCTAACAGGAGTAAAAGTTGAATTATTAGCTGATTTCAATAATAATCCTGGTCCAATTGCATTCAATATTTGATCTACAACTGCTGGATATAATTGAGGTTTTGAATTTACTTGGATATCCAATGGTCCTGCTGATAATGAACTGATTTGAGTTAAATCAGTATCACTCAAGAATCTGTCTGGTTCTGTAAAATACCAATATGCTAATTCACATTGAGCATCTTTTAGTTTTTGTGGAATTCCAGATATTACATTATTCTCATAGTCATATACTTGAGATCTTGGCCAATTCAAAGATTGAGTTTTACTTGATTTGAATCCACTCCATTGAGCTAATTCAATTTGTCTTGCAGCAGTAATAAGATATGCTTCTGCTTCAACTTGTTCAAGATCAACCCATTTACTTGCACCTACGCGGGTAATCATATATGCTAAAGATTCTGCATAACTAACATAACTATTAGCTGTATTACTTCCTGATGTAGATTCAATTGCCATTATACTTCCTCAATATAATTTCTATAAATGTATTTCTCAAATAAAGTCAATTCAATTATATCTCCAACTTTATAATCTAAGTTTTTAGTATTGAATCTACCTTTTAGTGGAGATATTACTTTGAATAATTGTGTTTTTGGAGAAGATTCAATTACTTGTTTTGATTTTCTTGCCATGCATAACTCCTAATATAAGAATGGAGAGATACCATAAAGATACCTCTCCACTATTCTTATCAATTATGCAGCGTTATTGCCTACTGAAGAAGCAACATAACCAACCCACAAGTTGTCTTGTTCAATAATGCCATATTTCATGACACCATACCAGCCTAAGTTAGCAAAACGTGCCAATTTATCAAATGGGCCAGTTGCAACCATGGAAGGTGTATATGAAACAGCTTTACCCAATGCATTGTAACCAAATGCTACAATTGGATATACATCAACAGTACCTGCACCTGATTGATCAACACCGGCTAAGTAGTTGTTACGGATGATACGGAAGCCTTTGAATGTACCTACTTCATTGTTGTAGATTGCTTGTGCATTTTGGTACTTAGATACGTCATACCAAGAGCCAGCATCAACACCTTCACGTAAGTCATTGATTACGTCATCATGTGCCATCAAGATATAAAGACCACCAAAAGTAGGAACTCCATTACCATTACGTGACAATTTGTTGTACAATTTGTTCAAGAAAGAAGGAGTAACAATGTCACCTGCAGTAAAGTCTGCAGTAGCTCCACCATCCACAGTCAATGTATTAGTAGATGCAAGTAAGGCATTAGCAGCAAGGGCATTTGAAGTAGCTGCAACGTTTTGCCCAACTAATTGAGCAGCCGCAATATCAACTATTCCACCAGTTTGCAATGAAGCAAGTTTAGTAGTAGTAACTACTTTACCATGTTCAACTGGAATCAATTGAATTGGAGAATCACCAAGTGCTTCAGATACTACATCTTCTGTTTCAGTTAATGGTGTAGTAGCTAATGATAATTGGCCATAACGTGGGAATGAAATTGATTTAGCATTTAGTTGTTTCTTTACAGTTACAAATGGATCAACAACATCATTTTGTGCAACTTCTGTAATGAATGCTTTATCATATAAAGCAATGATACTGTCATCAACTTGAGCAGTACCGGATAGGTTTGTAGTAAAAGCCATTTTGAATTACCTCAAAAATAATTTATGAAATGATACCGTACTTTTCAGCTACGGCCATGTATTCTTCTTTTGTTTTAGCTGCAGCTAATTCAGTCATATATGCAGACTTTGTATCACCTTGACCCGCACGTTTTGCATCTGTATCTGAGAAGTTCTTCCCAGGGGGTGGATTCCCACTTGATGATGACTTTGGGTCTTTGATATCTCCAAATAGGATACTATCAGTCTTTTGTAATTCTTGAATAGCAGCTACAACGGAATCAGTTACAACTTCTCCGTTATCATCAAATTGGATTAGATTCTTATCAAGTAATTTCAATACAGTACTTTTTGATTTAGCTCCAGCTGCATCCAGGGCGGTAGATAAAACTGAATCTAATTTAAAGTTTCTATATTCATTTACTGCATCTACTTTTTCTTTTCTTGCCTGTGTCAAATCTTCATGTAATTTACTTTTTTCTAATAATAAAGTATCATACTTAGATTGAATATCAGCAATTGATTGAGTATCTGCTTCCAATTTGCGCAACTTACTTTTTAGCTGATCTTTTTCAGAAAGCACTTTCAAATATGCTTCTTCAGTATAAGTTTTAGTTGCTGCATCCTTTGATTCCTCTACAGAGGTTTGAGTGGATTTCTCATTAGTATTATTTTCTGTTGACATACAGAATGGTTCTCCTACAGGAAAAGATTGATATTAGATATTTTATTTCAGACTTATGTAAATCTATTTATCACGTATTGAAATAATCATACACAATTTCTTTGTATGAATTAAGTGTATTCTCAATCCATCCATTTGGTGCTTGTTTTGAATGGCCGTCTTCAAGATAAGAAATATATTCAGTATCATTCCATATCTCTACTTCATCTCTTGAAACATAATCAATCTCCCATGCATTAGTACATTCACCAGTATCATATGGAGTTCTGATTATTAGTCTGTCATAAATTCTACTAACTATGTCCCAAAAATCTTTCTTTTCAAGATCATATACATTAGTAATTGTTATATGAACACCTGGCATTAATTACCTACAGTAAATTTTTGTACATTAGGTGCATTTGGTACATTCTTCATTTGAGCTAATGTAGCTACTTGAGAATTGTTTCTTTCTTCATCTATTTCTTTTATTCTTTCTTTTGCTTGTTCTTTTGTTAGATCAAACTTAGTCATAAAGTATTCTAATCTTGATGCTCTACCTTCACGTAATCTCAATGACCAAACATTTTCTTCTTGAGTTTCATCAACTGGCAATATTGGATTACTAAAGATTATAACTGGTTTCAATTCTTCATTGAATGTACCAGGAGATACCATATTAGTAATCTTCATAACAAGATTACATACTTCTTCTAATCCAGCTGAAAATTGTTTAGCTCTTGTTTTTTTCAATTCAAGATTATCAATTTCTTCTACTACTAATTGGAATCCTGAAGTAGCACTTGCTTGACCTGCTGTTTTGATATTAACAGACCAGTCATTTGCATAAGAATGAACCCATGAAGTAATAATATCATCAAGTGGTTGTAATTGAATATCAGGAGACTTCCATTCAAAATAGACGGAATCAACTCCCATTGTATTCAAATGAACTACTTGAGATGGGCCAATTATAACTTCTGTTTCATTTGTATTAGGAGCTTGGAATGGTAATGCTCTATTATAAGATTCACTTGGAACTGAATTAGATACTGGAGATGTGCCTTGTACTTCACAGTTAGTTACCCACGTACCATACTTCATATATTTGATTGCATATTCAGAATCAGTAATATGAAGATTATAGATTTCATTCAATTGAACTATATCAGTTGAAGGTATATTATAATCCCCCATTCTTGGTTTAATAGTATCATGAAATGTAGCCATTGGTATCATACCGTATTGATTTGGTATTGATTTAGTAATAGCTTCTACACCATTTTCTTTTATTTCAATATCTTGAATCAATTCATCTGTGAATACTCTATAAGTAGTCTTAGCTTTACTCTGACTTGTCATATAAATCAGCATAATCAAATTCTTATATTCATCAATCACAGTAGCTGCATTATGAAGACCAAGAATATCAAATACAAATTTTGATTTTGTATTATCCCATTGAACTAACCACCTTGCAGTAGCAATAGCTCTGATAATTGGATCTATATTTCTAACTGTATCTTCATAATCTGCTTTCAACAATATTGATGATAATAGATTAGTTGCATCTTCATCAATATCTCCATTAATATTATGCACTTCAATATTAGGTAATTTGTCAGATGTCAATAACCCAGACTTATTGATAATCATCTTAGTAATATTTCTTTTTCTGGGAATAAGACCTCTTGTTTCCCAATCTTTTCTACCTGATTGAATATCTGATAATTGCTTTTTTAGATAATCATCTTGTTTCCCATCATAATAATCAATAATCTTTCTTGCATCTTCTGCAACAGTAGTACTAAGATAATCTGAAAATTTTGTTGTCATATTGTTCCTTTAATAAATTGTTGCAGTAGCTTTACCTGTTACCGGAAATAAGAAATGAATTGGATATCCAAGTGCATCCATAAAATGGTCTAATCCACTTCCTTTATCAGGTTGGCCATTCTTATCATAACCTTGTTGTTCTAATCCTTTTGTAATTTGTGGGCATTGTTTTATATTCACAAAACAATTCCGCTGTCCAGTTGAATTACAAAATAATCCATTCACAGAAGATATTCTATCTTTTACTGGAGGATTCTTCTTTCTTGCAAATACTTTAAATCCTGCTTGTTGTAATTGAGTAATATCAGATAATGATGCGGATGATTTGTCAGCTGAACCACTGCAATCAGGATATACATGAATGATTCTATTTGGATATCTTTCTTTTATAGTTTTGATTAGTGCTTCAGTATTCTTACAACCTGAGAGCTCTTCAAGAATATAGTATCTATTATTTTCCACAATGCCAACAGTAGTAGCCATAATATTGACGTTGAAGTCAATCCCACAAGTAATAGGATAACTTGAATGCCAAGAATCAAGGGTGAGATTTGTATTATTATAGTCTCTATCAAATGCATAATAGACATTACTTGTTAATAGATTAACAAAGTATCCATCAAGATATGCCTCAAGTTCTTTTGAAGTATGGGTTTTAGCCATATTATCAAAGTACTTTTGATCAATGAATGGATTATTTCTTGTTGAAGCTCTTATTATTCTTCTATCATCTCCTGCTTCTTCAACCCAAGTATTATACATGAAGCCATATCCTTCTGGAGTAGATACAGCTAATCCTTGCATTTGTTCCCCTCTTGTTAGACGGGATACTAACAAATTGAATGAAGCTTTTGCTATTTCAGGTTTAGATATATCAGCTTCATCCATTCCAAACCAAGATGCGGATATACCTGCAGCTCTTTCATAATTCTCAGAAGATAATAACCAAATCCTTCTCAATCCATATTGATCTTTGAAATCAATTTCATAACTTTTTTCACTCTTATGCAATTTGAAATCTAATCCCAACTTATGTAAGATACCATTCATTGTTGGAATTAGAACCCGGGTGATCATTGCCTGAGTAGGCTCACATAATATTCCCGGTAATTCAGTATTAGCTAATGCTAATTGAAGAGCTTTGATACAAAGGATATATGTCTTACCGCTTCTATATCCTCCAACTAATGCTAAGAATGTAGTTGTTGTATCTAATAAGAATTCATATTGATGTTCAAGTATATCAAGATTTTTGTTCATCTACCAGATAATCAATATACTTTTTCATTATATCAGAGCTACTTTCTAAACTAATCAATAACTCAGCGGATTCTTGAAATATAACACCTGCTATCTCTAACCAATCTGCTTGATCATAATTAGTTATTAGTTCTAGCAATTTAGTTTTGATTTCTTGTTCAATCATTTTCTTTTTTGATAACTGTGAATGTAATACCAGTAGTTGAACTATCTTCAACAGAATGAATATTCTCTAATACCTGAGGTTGCTTTCTATACAAGAATGGAGCCATTGCTTTTGCACATTCTTGTTTGATATTATCATCTTTAGTTGGGTCATTCATAATACCCGCCCAGAATACTGCTGGAGTTACAAATGTGCCATCTTCAAGTTTCTCTTTGAATCCGCTAATAGACATTAGCTCATCCATCATTATAGTTTTGTAATTTTTTCCACCAACAGGTCTTCCACTATTTGGTGGTTTATTTCCAATTAGATGTTTTCCTGAATTTGAATTTCCTGCCATAATTATCCGTCAATTTACTGTGTTATATTGTATCATTCATATTATCAATTTCTTTTTTATTTGGAACATGTCCATAATTGATAATAAATGTTTGGATTTTGATGTATTTATTTATCATCTCTTGAATAACAAGTAATCTTTTATTCAATTCATAATATAGAGGAGGATTTATGTCTTTTGTCAATCTTGAATGTTTTTGAAGAACTTTCTTTTCATCAAAACAATATTCTAAATTTGCTTGAATAGCTTTATTGTAATAATGAATTGAGTTATCTTGGATACTTATAATCATTTCATATAAGTCATGAGGAGGGATTTTTTGATATGAACTTCCAAACTCTTCTTTATTGAGTTCTTCAAATTCATCAAGTTTCTTTATAAGTTTATCATACCTTTCATTTGCTTTTATAAGATCAGCTTTGATTCTTTTTATTCTGTGTCTTAGTGAAATAATAGAAAATCTATAATGCTGACCGGTTGGATCTGTTTCTTTATTATTATACTCATATTCAAATCTTGTTGAATAATCTTCAAGCTGTCTTTCTAATTCATTTATTTTTTTGTGATTGGTGATGACACTGTATGATAAGGCGTTAGGCAATGAAACCAATTCACTGTTGATAAATTTGTAGTTTGACATATTGGCTTTAGAGTAATATGAGGAGGTTTAGATAATGTTCTTGAATTGATAATATATCTTTGCCCATTGATGATGACTTCTTTTGCTTCAGCTGGTGGGAATGGAGCTAATAGCAGAAGTAATGAAAAGAATACCCAAACAAGTAATAGAAAGTATTTCATGATGTTTTATTTGAAATGTATAAGTGACTTACTTTTCCATCTTTGATTGCATTCCCCTTAAAATTTTGAACATATGAAAATTTATGTTCTTCAATATTATAATTTGAATATAGGTCTCTATATAA
>Ga0172367_10001269_pt1 | contig 37316 bp, 30 predicted proteins | sample Lak10m_FD_114542 | JGI IMG/M metagenome (GOLD analysis project Ga0172367, IMG submission 114542) | Freshwater microbial communities from Kabuno Bay, South-Kivu, Congo - kab_022012_10m | ecosystem: Environmental > Aquatic > Freshwater > Lake | place: Democratic Republic of the Congo: South-Kivu... | reverse complement strand
GAACTTGGTTCGAATGTTTCTGTTGATCGTGCGGCGCTCGGTTCAACAATTATCCGCAAAGGAACGAAAATTGATAATCTCGTCCAGGTAGCTCACAATGTTGAGATCGGGGCACATACCGCACTTTCGGCTCAGACGGGAATAGCCGGCAGTTCAAAGGTCGGCAGTCATGTGGTTATGGGCGGGCAGGTTGGTGTTTCCGGTCATATTGAAATTGCTGATGGCGTTATGATTGGTGCACAATCGGGAGTTTCTAAATCGCTTAAGTCAGCGGGAAAATATTTTGGCAGCCCGGCGAAAAATATCGGAGTAAGTCTTCGTCTTGAAGGTCATATCCGGAGTTTGCCTGAATATCTGGAAAGAATCAAGACGCTGGAGAAAAAACTGGCTGAACTGGAAAAAATTATCGGCAAAGACTAATAAGGAAAACAATGTTAGAGCTTCAAAGAACTATAAAACAGCCTGTCTCTATGTCAGGAATCGGTCTTCATACCGGAACGGAATGTACACTTACCTTTAAACCTGCCCCTGTCAATTATGGTATTCGATTTGTCAGGGTCGATCTCGGAGGGAATCCTGAGATACCGGCAAATGTTGATTATGTAGTTGAAATTGCCCGGGGGACAACTCTGGGAGTTGGTGACGCAAGAGTTCATACAGTTGAACATGTGCTTGCGGCTTGTGTCGGAATGCAGGTTGATAACCTTATAATTGAACTTGACGGTATCGAACCGCCTATTGGTGACGGAAGCTCATTACCTTTTGTAAAGATGCTGATGGAAGCCGGGTTTGAGGCTCAAAATGCCCCGAAAGATTATCTCATCATCGATGAAACTGTCATTCATCATAGTGAAGAAGATCAGGTGGATATCGTTGCTCTTCCACTCGATGGTTACAGACTTACTGTTATGGTTGACTATCAGAATCCGGCGCTCGGCAGTCAGCATTCGGGTCTTTTTGACCTGGAAAAGGAATTTGCAGATGAATTTGCACCTGCAAGAACATTCTGTTTTTTAAGTGAAGTAGAAATGCTTGCTGATAAAGGGCTTATTCAGGGTGGAAATCTTGATAATTCTGTTGTTATAGTTGATCATCCAATTAATAAAGAGGAGCTTTCAAAACTTCAGCAGAAACTCGAACTGAATGATGAGATTACAGTTGGAGTGAATGGGTTTCTTAATGAGAAATCTCTCAGGTTCCGAAATGAACCGGTTCGTCATAAATTGCTCGACCTTATGGGTGATCTTGCACTAATTGGTGTTCCATTCAAAGCTCAGATACTTGCGGCAAGACCGGGGCATAAAGCCAATGTGGAATTTGCAAGGAAAATAAGAAAATTATATCAGCAGAAAAAATTAGTTAAGAAATATCAGCATGTTAAAAAAGAGGGAATTGTATTCGATATTAATGCAATATCGAAAATTCTGCCTCACAGATATCCTTTCCTTCTTGTGGACAGGATCATTCACCTTGAGCTCGATAAAAAAGTAATCGGTCTTAAAAATGTTTCAATGAATGAGCATTTTTTTCAGGGACACTTTCCAGGTCAGCCTGTGATGCCCGGAGTACTGATTATTGAAGCCCTTGCCCAGGCTGGCGGAATTCTGCTTCTTAATTCATTTATCGATCCATCTGAAAAACTTGTGTTTTTTTCCTCAATTAATAACGCCAAATTCAGAAAACCGGTTGTTCCGGGAGATCAATTAATCCTGGAAGCGCACCTGATAAGTAAAAAACGCAACATGGTCCTCATCCGCGGCGAAGCACTTGTTGACAACCAACTTGTTTGTGAAGCCGAAATGATGGCTGCAATTGTCGATAGGACAACCACAAAATAGAAGAAATAATATGGATTCCAATATTCACAAATTAGCAAATGTCTCCTCCGGAGCCAAAATTGGTAATAACACTACAGTACATCCATTTGCTTATATTGAGGAGGATGTTGAAATTGGTGAAAGTTGCAGTATCGGACCGGGAGCTTGTATTTATAACGGAGCGAGAATAGGCAGCGGAGTTAAAATTTTCCAGGGAGCTTCAATTTCAAATCTTCCTCAGGATCTGAAATACGCCAATGAGCCAACCCTCTTTTACGTTGGCGACAATACAACAATACGTGAATTCGTTACGCTGCACCGCGGTACAGTTGAGACAGGATTTTCAAAATTAGGGAAAAACTGTCTCATTATGGCTTACGCTCATATCGCACACGACTGTGTTTTGGGTGATAATATAATACTTGCAAATTCAGTTCAACTTGGCGGGCATGTGCATCTTGAAGACTGGGTCATCGTCGGAGGTACAACTCCGATTCATCAGTTTGTGAAAGTTGGCAGACATGCTATGATTGGAGGCGGTTTCAGAGCAACTTCGGATATTCCTCCTTTCGTTCTTGCTGCAGGCGAACCTCTGAAATACAGCGGCATCAATCTCGTTGGCTTACGGAGGAGAGGTTTTACCAATAATGAACTGAACCAGCTCAAACAGATTTATACAATTATCTATAATTCCGGAAATAATTGGGCTCAGGCTAAAGAGATACTTAATCTTGAATTTTCAGGAAATGCTCTTTCAGAGGAAATTATTAATTTTATTGAATCCTCAAAAAGACGCGGGTTCAGAGGATGAAATGGCATTTGATCCGGGATGGTTTTCAGACCGGCAGGATCAATATGCAGACGGATATCAGATTAGCGAGGGAATGTAATCCTGATGATGCCTGGTTAAGGATATATCGATGGGAACCTTTCTGCATCAGCTTGGGAGCTAACCAGAGTTATGATGACATTGATATCGGACTCGCTGCTGCAGACGGGCTGGAGGTAACAAAACGACCAACCGGGGGACGGGCTATTCTTCATTCTGAAGAGATAACTTATTCTGTGATTTATCCTGGTGAATCACTTTCGAGTGCAAAACAGCTATATTCAGAAATTTCCAACGCTCTGCTGAAAGGTCTCTCAATTTATGATTCAACTCTTACAGATGCCGAACTCGAAGACTATCAGCCAAATTTTCCCGATTTATTGAAAGAACCTTCCGGGGTTTTATGTTTTGCAAGTGCCGCAAAAAGTGAAGTGAAATTTTCAGGCAGAAAACTTATCGGAAGTGCTCAGAGAAGGATTGATAAGAATATCCTGCAGCATGGTTCAATACTTTGCGGTACTTTCCATAGAAAACTTCCATATTATCTTCGTTCGGATGAGAACACAAAGAATTCCCTCTCTGCGGAACTTTCCGAAAAAACAATAGAGATAGAAACGATATTACAGAAAAAGGTTAATTATAATTACTTAACTGATTGTATTATTGAAGGATTCTCCCAATATTGGGGCATTAATTTCGTAGATATAAATCAGGAAAGCAAAAATTATGAGCGTTGAAGCAAATTTCAGAAAAGTAACAACCAAAAGCCTTCAACTGCTTAAAAAGCAGGACATAAGGATTTCTGCTCTTACTGCCTATGATTTCATTACAGCTAAAATTCTTGATGAAGCGGGAATAGATATTATTCTCGTTGGGGATTCTCTAAGTAATGTTTTCCAGGGGAATGAAACAACGCTGCCTGTAACAATGGATGAAATGATATACCATACAAAGGCTGTTGCCAAAGGTGCAAAACGCGCAATGATAATTGTTGATATGCCTTTTATGTCTTATCAGGGAAACAGTGATGAAGCCTTTACAAATGCCGGAAGGATAATGAAAGAAACTCCTGCAGGCGCAGTAAAAATGGAAGGCGGAATAAGAATTGCTCCAAAAGTTGAGAGGATAACAGAAGCAGGTATTCCGGTAATGGGACACATCGGATTGACCCCGCAGAGTATTCATCAGTTTGGCAGCTACAAAGCCCGTGGTAAAGACAAGGATGAGGCGAAACAAATTATTGCGGATGCAGAAGCCCTTGAAAAAGCAGGTGCTTTTGCTGTGGTACTCGAAAAAATTCCCAAAAATCTTGCGAAAGAAATTACAGGCATATTATCGATTCCAACCATCGGAATTGGTGCCGGGATGCACTGTGACGGGCAAATATTGGTGACAAACGATATGCTCGGATTAACTACCGACTTTTCTCCAAGATTTGTAAGGAGATATGCCGAACTCTCTGAAGTAATTAAAAACTCTGTCGAAAATTATGTGTCAGATATCCGTGCCGGGAATTTCCCGACAGACGAAGAAAGTTATTAACTCTTTTCCTTTATTTATGATCAGATATTTATTACTCTTTACTCTTTATTTAGCAAATGTTTTGTATGCCGAAGATTCAATCTCATTACAGCAGATTCTTAAAGGCGCTCAGGTTACCTCAATCGATGGCGATGAGGAAGAGATTTGGGCTGCCAGTAACGGGAACGGGATATACAGAATAAACCGGAAGGATGGCAAAGTCAAAAATTTTTCCTCTGCCGGAGGTGAAGTATCACTTGATTTTTTCTACTGTATTGCTGTTTCCCCGGAAAATATTTTTGCCGGATCAATTGACGGTTTATTTATTTATGACCGGAAGTCAGGCAATTGGACAAAAAGGAAATTTGGAAAGGGCGGTCAGTTATCGAACTGGATACGTTCAGTCAGATATGATGCAAAATCGAATGTGGTTTGGATCGGCAGATTTATGTATCTTACTAAGTATGATGTGAAAAGAAGGCGATTTATTGACTATGATATGACTGTTAGAGATAATATCAAAACTAATACAATTAAAGTAGTTTCGGTGGATGGAGACAGCCTGGTTTGGTTTGGCACGGAAGCAGGTTTACACAAATACGATAAATCCCGTGACCTGAAAGACGAGGAGTCATTATACTTTTTTGATAACCGACTGAATTATTTCCGTGGAGAAGGAAAAGAAGTGTCTATCTCCGCAATATTTTTTGAGCAATCGAATATCTGGATCGGACTTGACGAACTCCTCACAGCCGAAAATCCGGAATACAATATTGGCGGTCTCTATAAGTATGACAGAAAAAATGAATGGATACGTTTTGATAAAAATGATGGGTTGTCAGCTAACGGAATATATGCGATAGAAAGAACAGGGAATAAGCTATGGGTATCTCTCTACCAGTTCAGTACCCGGGATAAAGAAATTTATGGACGCGGATTGGTTCTTATTGATATACTTTCTGAAGAAGTGACAACACTCTATCACCCTGAACTTGCCTCAACAATTTATGCGATGTACTTCGACGGCAATTCAATGTGGCTTGGCTCTTCGACAGGGCTTTCAAAAATAGAAATCAGAAACAAATTTGCAGACTGGAAATGAATCCAAAATTTACTAAAAAGAGATTGAATGAATTAAAGGCTGCTTTTAGCGGTAAAAGGGTAGCTGTTGTCGGCGATATGATGCTCGACTGTTATTATTGGGGAAAAGTGAAAAGAATTTCTCCGGAGGCACCTGTTCCTGTTGTTGAAGTTGACGATGAATTTTTCAGATTCGGAGGTGCTGCAAATGTTGCGCTTAATATTCTCAAACTCGGGGGAATTCCAGTTCCTATTGGAGTTATTGGTGAGGATAATGATTCACGTTTTTTTAAGAAGCTGCTAAATGAGTCAGGGATCACTGATGAAGGAATCATCTGCGATTCTGCGAGGCCTACCACAACTAAAACAAGAGTGATAGCCGGGAGTCAGCATGTCGTAAGAATTGACAAGGAGAGTAAGGAGGATATTCATTCCGAAACAGAGAATAAACTGCTGCAATACTTTGAATCGAAGGCGGATGAACTTGATGCTCTGATTCTTGAGGATTATAATAAAGGCGTACTCACAAAAACTGTGATAAAAGAATTAATAGAAATTGCCAATAGGAAAGGGCTGGTGATAACGGTTGATCCCAAATTTCATAATTTCTTTGAATACAAAAATGTTACAGTTTTTAAGCCTAACAAAAAAGAAACCGAAGAAGCATTTGGGGTTAAATTTTCGGGTTCCGGCGATCTCGATTTTTATGGAAATAAGCTTATGGATGAATTAAAATCCAGATATGTTATGATTACTCTTGGTGAAGCAGGAATGGCGCTTTTCGGTGATAACAGTTCAAAAAAACAAGTGCCGACTAAAGCCCGGAAAGTTGCCGATGTATCCGGTGCCGGAGATACAGTTATCTCAACCTTGACGATGGCGCTTGTTTCTGGCGCGGATATTACGGAAGCTGCTTATCTTGCCAATTTTGCAGGTGGGCTGGTTTGCGGCGAAGTTGGTATTGTACCGATAGAAAGCGAAGTTCTTTTCCGCGAAGTTATGGAGGAATTATAATTATGATAGTCAGGGAATTGGCAGAGTTACTTTCATTACGGAATGGTTTCAGACAGAAAGGGCAAAAAGTTGTAATGACTAATGGTTGTTTCGATATTGTTCATGCAGGTCATGTCGATTATTTAAATAAAGCCAGGAGTGAAGGTGATATATTGATTGTCGCAATAAATACGGATGCCTCAGTCAGAAGAATCAAGGGAGAAAAACGACCACTGGTTGAAGAAAATCAAAGGGCTTTCGTGCTTTCTAACCTTCGTTCTGTTGATATTGTGACTTTTTTTGACGAAAATACACCTGCTGAAATAATAGATGCAGTTTTACCGGATGTGCTGGTAAAAGGAGCTGACTGGGCTATTGAAAATATTGTCGGAAGAGAAACAGTCGAATCTCATGGAGGAAAAGTAGTAAGAATCGAGTTTGTGAACGATCAGTCAACATCAAAAATAATAAATAAAATTTTATCAGTCTATAAGTAATTGGAAGAGTATTTTATACACAGTGAGCCGTTATATCGGCGTATAATAAATATTTTCCTTTACACGGGGATAGCCCTCCTTTTTATACTTCTTCTTTTTATTGGAATTTCACAAACATCTACATTCCGCAATTTCGCTAAAGATATGGTCGTGGAAATTTTAAATGACCAGCTTAATGGAAAAGTCTCAATCGGCGAACTTAAGGGAACGATATTCACATCAATTGAAATTGATGATCTGCTTTTAACATCAAAAACTGATACTGTTATTTCTGCAAAAAAAATCGAAGTCAAGTTCAGTCCTATGAGAATATTTCTGAAAACTATTTATGTAAGAAAAATCCTCATTTCAGATCTGAATCTGAATCTTGCAGGCAGAGAAGATGGCTCCTGGAATCTGGGTGAGGTTTTGCCTCCCTCCGAAACTGAAACGGATACTACTTCGGGTGAATTTCCTTTCACGATAGTTGTTTCTGATCTTGAATTTCTTGATGCCGCTTTTAATATGGTAACTTTTCCCAATCTGGGAGATTTTTCTAAGCAGGATTCACTTAACACAGAAAATATCAGAATCAAAAACCTAAATCTCCGGCTTGCGGCAGAAGCACACTTAAAAGACAATGAGTACTTTGCAAACATTGAGTATCTTTTTGCCAGAACAAATATCAAAGATTATGATTTTTATGATCTTAGAGGAATAATTGAAATCACTCCCTGGTTTGCCGAAATTACGAACTTTCATATTGAAACCAAACGGACTGAGTTTTTTCTGAATGCGAGAATGGATAGTCTGAACATTTTCGGAGATGTTGTATATGAAGACTTTTATGATTATCCTGTCAGACTTGAAGCCGATATTAAAAGATTTGATTTCAGGGACCTCAGTGGTTTGCTTCCGTCACTCGATTTTCTCACAGGTGTGCCGGAAATTCATCTTGAGGCTGATGGAGATTATGGCAACCTGAATATCAGAGAGATAACAGCGCGGGTGAATAAAACGAAGCTCTCGCTGAAGGGCAGGATCACAAACCTGAACCGGCCTTCTGATATGTATATTGACGCGCAAATTTCAAACGGGAAATTACTCTATTCCGATATTAATTATCTTTTACCCAGACTTGAGATACCTGACTATGGTAATCTGCTCCTTTCAGATATTGATGCATATTACAGAGGCAGGATTGACAAGTTTGATGCCGGATTAAATACTGTTTTAAACAATGGAGAATTAATAAGCGAAGCTAAATTCGATTTTCGTGAGGATATCACAAAATATGATGTTAGTCTGAAAACAAAAAGTTTAAATTTATTTCCGATTACCGGAACCAGGACAGACCTTAATCTGATTACTCGTATCGTCGGTGAAGGATTCACACCTGCGGAATTTAACTCTGATATTGAAGTAAGTTTACAGCAGTCAAAATATGATGAATTTTTTATTGATAGTCTTTCTCTGAAATCTGCGGCAAAGCAGAAAAAAATAGATATTGACCTCAATTCCGTTATTCAGCACGCGATGATAAACGTTAATGGGAAGATTGATTTTTCAGAGGAACACAATCCTCTGTTCGATCTGACAGGGAGATTCCAAAAACTGAATCTTAAGAATTTCGGGCTTGGAAATCCCAGCGATATTAATCTGAATTTTTCAATGCTGGGTAATGGACTTAATCCTGATTCGATGGGCTTAAATGCCAGCCTCGACATTGAAGAGTCAGTGGTAAACGATCTAAGGATCGGAGATTCGAAATTAAATCTTGTTATGGAAGTGGACAGTGTGGAAAGGCGGATTAATATTGAATCCGATGTTATCGACGCAGGATTTTCAGGCAGGTTTAAACTTACCGATGCAATTGCATTATTCGCTGAACAGGGAACGACAATCGGGGATATCATCCAGAAAAAAATTGAAAAAATTAATCCGTTGGATGATTTAACAGCAAGCACTGAGACGGAATTATTCGTGTCTGATACATCTTCAGTGATCTTTAATCCGATGGATATCAATTTTAATTTCAGGTTTAAAGATTTTGATCTCCTCGCGATTCTGCTTGAGGATGAGATGATGGATATTTCCGGTTATGGAAGCGGAAAAATTATTAATGATTCTTCATTCTTCGCGATTAATACCGATCTTTTTATCGAGTATTTTATCCAGCGGAAAGCGGATAAATTACTTTATCTGTCGGATATGGGGGTTAATTTAAACTTCAGCAGAAACAATCAGGTCAAATCTTTCGACAATCTTTTCGGTTCTTTGTTTCTAACTGCTGAAAGATTCTATTCCGGATCCGACATAAATAAAATAAAAGCGGATATTCTGTTTAATAAAAGTACAATGCTTTTTAATTTATCAGCGGAATATGACACACTCTTTTCGGTTTCAACAAAGGGTGATTTCGATTTGCGTGAAAACGAACAAATTTTCACCATCAATGATCTGGAACTCACTTATAATAACAGGAAATGGAAAAATCCTGAACCAGCGGTTATAGAGATCGGGAATAACGACATCGATATTAAAGAGTTGCTTCTTTCGCAGGATGAGGCTGAAATATATCTTAGCGGTTTTGTGAATTCAGCGGGTGAACAAGAATTAATTATCAAGACCAGAAATTTCAAAGGATCGAGAATTGCCGACAATTTTCTAAATGATCCATTATTATTTGATGCAACATTTAATTTTTATATTTATCTTGGGGGAACCTTATCTGACCCCATAATTGAATCGGATGTAGAAATGCTTGATCTTACGATAAGCAATGTGAAGTTGGGTAATGTAACCGGCGAAATTGATTATAAGGCTAAAGAACTTAAGGGCAATCTCAGATTTCTGAAACAGACAGCCAACCGGGATTCGACGATTCTCAGCATTAAAGCTGATATACCAATTGATCTTGCATTTGCAGATGCGGGGCAGCGATTCAATCCTGAGAGTGAAATCGATATTCAGGTCTTTTCCGACGACCTCCACCTGAGTACACTGGGAAATATTATTCCATATATTTCCAAACAGAGCGGATCATTTTCATCGGATATTCAGATAAAGGGAAAACCGAATGATCTTCAACTTTCCGGCTATCTGAATATATCGAAAGGATATTTCCGGCCGGAAATAAATAATCTTGATTATGGACTGGAACTAAGAACAAGATTTGAAGGCAATACGATTCGTTTCGATACTCTGGAAATATCAAATCTTTGGGGCTCAACTCATAAAGGGAAACTTTTCTCGTCGGGTGAGATAAGGCTGAAAGATTTTAAGCCGGAATATATCGATTTTCGGACCTCTGGTGATCTTGCGATTTTAACTGAATCACGGTCTAAATCGCCAAGTGCTACTATTTTCGGGGATTTAATAATTGGGACTGGTGGAGAATGGACTTTTAACCTTGAGAATGACAGACCAAAATTTAATGGCGTTGTAAGACTGCTTACCACCAATCTTACTTTTTCTCCTGAACCATCAACTTATTCAACGAGCACTGATAATATCAACTATGTTTTTCTTGAAGACTCAAGTATTGTCAAAAGAGAAAAACTGAAGTTCGAAAAAATTGTTGAGGAGTCGAAGGCTACAGAAATTGAAGAAATATCAGAGGGAATTGAGAAAAAATCGTATTTTGATTATGACGTAAGTATTGAGGTAGTTGACAACGCTAAAATTACTTTTCTGCTCTCAAGAGTTGCAAATCAGAAACTGATTGCCGAAGTTGATGGTCAGTTAAAATTTGAAAGTTCTGACGGCATTGCCAATACTCAGGGATCACTTGAGCTGCTAAGCGGTTCAAAACTTGAATTTTTCAAGGTTTTTGATGCAACCGGGAAAATAACTTTTGAAAGTGATCTTACCGATCCACGACTTGATATTCTTGCAACATATTCGAGTGATTATACGAATCCTCCAAGCGCAAGGGGAACAACCCAGGAAGTTGCTGTTAAATTTAAAATGAATGGTCTGCTCAGCCAGTTAGGTGCAAATCTTTCGAACGATCCGGAGAATATTCTTGTTTATGTAGGTAGCAGGAATATTCAGAACAATACGGCTGATCGTTCCCTTGATGCTGCTGATGCAGTTTCCTTTATTATTATGGGTAAGTTTAAGAGCGATCTTACTCCGGATGATAAGTCGCAGGTTGTTGATCAGACAAGCATTCTCGGAAATACGGCTACTTCATTTCTTGGAACCGTTTTAAGTGGTTTTGTAAATTCAGCAGTGGGAGATCTGATCAATAATATTGAGCTTAGCCAGTCAGGAGAATTTACGAAGTTTAACGTATCAGGCAGATATAATAAATTCAGATACACGATTGGAGGGACCACAGAAATATTTGATAATCTCTCCAAAGCCAATATCCGGGTATCTTATTTGTTTAGTAAAAATTTCATCTTCCGTATGGAGAGAAAAGACCCGATTGTTAAGACAACAGGTCTTGAAGATAAAATTAGTGAAATTGGTTTTCAATATAAATTCGAGTTTTAATGAAAAAAAAGATCAAAGCGTTTTTCAGGTCTAATCCCGGAGCGCGTTACAAAGCAAGAGAAATAGCAGACCTCCTTGATATTAAGGATGAGCATGAGTATGCCAAGCTTAAAGTATTTCTTCATAGTCTTGAGATGGAATCCTTTCTGAATCGTGTTGGTAAACGATACCAGATGCTTCAGACTGAAGACAATCTTATCGGGCCGATTCAGATTTTTAATGAAGGTGAATATGGCTTTGTTGTAATGAAAGATAAAAAAATAAAGGATGTATTTATTCCCGAAAAATATCTTGGGACTGCATTTGATAAAGATGTTGTTGAAATATCTTTATTACCGAGACATCGCGGAAAAAGCCTCGAGGGGCAAGTTCTCAGAATTATCGAACGGAAGCGATCTGAGATCACGGGCATTCTGAAAAAGTCCAAATCTTTTTATTTCGTTGATCCGGATGACGGGATGGTACACCGGGATATTTATATTTCTCATGATAAGATAGGGAAAGCCAAGGTCGGTGACAAAGTTGTGGTTTCAGGAATTATCTGGACAGATCACCATCTGAATCCCGAGGGCATAATTTCGGAGGTAATTGGTAAAGCCGGTACACATGATGCAGAGCTTCATGCTCTTGCCATTGAATTTAACCTTCCATTCCGTTTTGATAAAAAAACACTGGATGAAGCGGATAAAATAGAAGACAAAATTTCTGCTGAAGAAATATCTTTGAGGCTTGATCTAAGAAATGAGAAGATTTTCACAATTGACCCTGATACTGCGAAAGATTATGATGATGCTGTGTCAATTTCGGTGCTTGAAAATGGGAATTACTATGTCGGTATTCATATTGCCGACGTTGGACATTACCTTGATTTCAATTCCTCCTTATATAAAGAGGCAAAGGAGCGGGGTAACAGCGTATATTTTGTAGGCAAAGTGATTCCAATGCTGCCTGAGAAGCTTTCTAACAATATCTGTTCTCTTGTACCAGGAAAAGATCGTCTCACTTATTCTGTTTTTGCAGAGATATCGCCCAAAGGAAAACTGGTTGAGTATGAGATTAAAAAAACAGTAATTAATAGTAAAAGGCGTTTTACTTATAAGGAAGTCCAGAGAATAATTGAAGGGGAAAAAGGCGATTTTGAGGATGAAATCCGGATGATGCATGATTTTTCCACAATGCTGCGGAATAAGCGTGCAAAGGAAGGAAGTATAAATTTCAGTACTCCGGATATTGAATTTGAACTTGATGATAAAGGTGTCCCGCTCAATATCAAACTTAGCGTTTCGGATTCAAGCCATAACCTGATTGAAGAATTTATGCTCTTGGCTAACAGGATAGTGGCTGAGCACTTTTACAAATTCTTCAGAAAGCCGGGTATCTCTTTTATTTTCCGGGTTCACGATCTTCCTGACAAAGAAAAATTAGAACAGTTTTCTGTATTTACCCGTTCACTTGGTTTTTCCTTCAACCCCAATGGAGGGAAATTATCTAAGAAGTTCCAGGATTTATTCAAGCAGGTCGAAGGTTCCGGAGAAGAATCACTGATAAATGAAATTGCAATAAGAAGCATGGCAAAAGCTGTTTATTCAAATGAAAACATTGGACATTTTGGGCTGGGCTTTAAATTCTACAGTCATTTTACATCACCAATCAGGAGATTTCCTGACCTTATAGTGCATAAACTACTGCATCATTATGGGAAACAAATATCACCGATTCTGAGTTCAAGGGATATTGAACAGATATGTGAATATTCCTCAGAAAGGGAGCGAACCGCTGCATCTGCTGAACGGATGTCCGTAAAAATTAAACAGAGCGAGTATCTCAAAGATCATATAGGTGAGATATTTGATGCTGTAATCTCAGGATTTGCAGGATTCGGAATGTTCGTGCAGTTAAAAAATACTCTTGCCGAGGGTCTCATACGTTACCGTAGTATTCAGAATGATTTTTATATCATTGATGAAAAAAATTACAGAATTTATGGTGAGGACACAGGAAAAGAATACAGGCTGGGAGATTCTGTCAAAGTTAAATTATTGAGGGCTGATCCTCTGAAAAGAGAGATTGATTTTGCCCTTTTAGATTAATGAAAAATCAATATTTTTAGAGTTGGTAGCTAAATAAAGGATTTTCGATGAAATTTAAAGTTGTTTTGTTTGTTGTTCTACTCAGCGCCTTCAATATCAGCGCGCAGTTCGGTCAGAATAAAGTGCAATTTAATGAGTATGACTGGTATTTTATCCAGACAAAACATTTTGATATTTATTTTTCGCTTGACGGAAGTGAAATTGCAGAGTTTACAGCTAAGGTAGCTGAGGAATCACTTGCCGATCTCGAAAGTGACCTTGATTATGAAATCAACAGCCGTATTTCGCTCATTGTTTATAACTCCCATAACGATTTTGCTGAAACAAATACTTCGGATTCATATATAAGTCAGGGTATTGGCGGCTTTACCGAGCCATTTAAAAACAGAGTGGTTTTCCCATTTGAGGGATCATATCAAAAGTTCGAACACGTAATCCATCATGAGCTTGTTCATGCAGTAATGCGGGATATGTTATATGGCGGAACTGTTCAGAATATTATTGCAAAAGGAATATCACTTCAACTCCCTCTTTGGTATCACGAAGGAATGGCTGAATATCTCGCTAGTGAATGGGAGACAAATTCAGATATGTTCATCAGGGATGCCATAATTAACGAATATCTCCCGGATATAGAAAGACTTGACGGATATTTTGCTTATCGCGGAGGACAGTCTTTATTCTATTATATCGCCAGTCAGTACGGACCAAAAAAAGTTGGTGAGATGCTTAGTAAAATCAGGGGAGCAGGCGATCTTGAATCCGGATTGAAAGCATCAATCGGATTAACCCTCGAAGAACTAAACACCAGGTGGAAAAAAGACCTCAAACGAACATACTGGCCAGAAATTGCTTATCGCAAAGACCCTTCTGAAATGGCAAAACAACTTACTGAAAATAAAAAAACAGGCGGCTTTTATAACACCAGTCCCGCGATTTCTCCGCAGGGTGACAAAATAGCGTTTATATCGGACAGAGATATTTTTCTAAATGTTTATATAATGAATTCATTTGATGGAAAGGTGATTAAACAGGTGGTTGAGAGTGGGCTAACGAATGACTTTGAAGAATTAAACCTGCTTTACCCGTCTCTGACCTGGGCTCCCGACAATAAAAGAATTGCACTGAGTGTAAAGCGTAAAGGATTTGACAGAATTTACGTTATTGATACCGATACAGAGGAGGAGACACTTCTGGATTTTGAATTGCCTGGAATAGAAAGTGTCTCATGGTCACCGGATGGTGAAAAAATTGTTTTTAACGGAAGCAATTCTTCTCAATCTGATCTCTATGTTTTTGAATTCACAACTAAGACTTTGCGAAATATCACAAATGATATGTTCTCAGAAGATAGTCCTGTATGGGGACCCGACAGTAAAAACTTATACTTTTCTTCAGATCGGGGGGATTTCGTTAATCCCTATATGATTCCTGAAGATTTTGAAATGAGTTTACATAATTATAATCAGACCGATCTTTATAAGTTCAGTTTTCAGGATGAAAAAGTTTACAGACTGACAGACTGGGCCCTGAGCAGCGAAAAATCACCGGTTATTAATCCTGAAGGCACTGAAATGCTTTTTGTTTCGGATTATAACGGGATCGATAATATTTTCAAATTAAAACTTATGTATGACAGTACGGCGGCTGATCCATATCTGTCAGAAAAACCGGCTCCAATAACAAATTCTCTGAACGGATTAAATCAGCTTTCCCTTTCAAAAGACGGAAAAAAACTGGTCTTTGGTGCCCTTTACAATTCGGGTTACAATATATTTCTTCTGAATAATCCCTTCGAATTAAAAACCATTGATGGTGGAATCAAAATGACTGCCTATATGGAGGAGCTTGTTTCCGGCAAAAAGGGAAATATCTTTTCAGACAGCGTTCTGACGAATGATGAGATTGTTTATAAGGATTCGAGTTCTCAAACGACCGAGGGTGAGAATTTCATTTTCACGGGACAGTATGAAAATGTAGAGGACAGCACTAATAGAGCAGAAACTTCGAAATATCGCAATTTTGTTTTTGGAGAGGATATAGCTTCTGATTCGTCAAATGGGGAATTGAGCGGGGCTGATCTCTTTGTTGAAAACCTTGATTCTAATGGTAATTATTTGCTTAACAAATACAAGGTGAGTTTTTCTCCGGACCTGATCTATGCTAATGCAGGTTACAGTACTTTCTATGGATTATTAGGTACAACAGTATTGAGTTTCAGCGATGTCCTCGGCAATCATCGTCTTATCGGAGTAACCAGTCTGCAGGTTGATCTGAAAAATTCGGATTACGGGCTTGCTTATTATTATCTTGCTAAAAAAATCGATTATGGCGTTGAAGCATTTCATACCGCCAGATTTGTTTATTTAAGTAACATGGGCAAGGCATATCTTCACAGATTCAGGAATTATGGATTGATTCTGTCTGCTTCCTTGCCGCTAAGCAGATTTTACAGATTTGAAAGCGCACTTAGCTATCTTAACGTTTCAGCAGAAAATCTGGATGATATCACTCAAAAAAATGAAACTGTTACATACCTTATCCCATCGTTAAGTTTTGCGCATGATAATACTCTTTTTGGGTATTATTCCCCAATTCAGGGTTCGAGGTACAATATTGGGATTTTAGGAAATCCAGGATTCGGAGAATCAAAACGAAGTTTTTATTCAATTACATTCGATTATCGCAAATACATGAGATTCTGGTACGATAATTCTTTTGTTATAAGATTTTCGGGAGGATATTCCGGCGGTGCAAACCCTCAGAATTTTTTCTTAGGTGGAGTTGATAGCTGGATTAACAGATCTTTTTCCAGCGGTGAAATACCTATCCAATCAGCCTCCGACTTTGCATTTCTTTCACCAGCGTTGCCGATGAGAGGATACGACTATGCTGCACAGGTGGGTACTAAGTACTCATTACTGAATCTTGAACTTAGAATGCCGATTATCAGAGCGCTCCTGACTGGTCCGCTGCCAATACTTTTCCAGAATATTTTAGGGAATATGTTTATTGATGCCGGTTCAGCCTGGAGTAACAATAAACAGCTTCAACTTTTTGCAAAAGATGAATACGGCAATCTTATTACAAAAGATTTGCTGCTTGGAATGGGATATGGATTCAGATGGTATCTTATCTTCTTATGGAAACTTGATATAGCCTGGTCTTTCGATATGCAGCATTTTTCACTTCCGAAGTATTATTTGTCTATTGGTCTTGATTTTTAATTCCTAGTCAAAACGCCGGAAGATTAAAGAAGTCCCCAGGTATCATTATCTAAATTCTCTCAGAAGAAATTTTCCCGGATATTTTTTTGAGGGGAAGGCAGAAACAATTGTTTGATTTTAGATTTGAAATATGAAACAAAAAAGGCTGCCTGAAAAGGACAGCCCTGATCTAAAATTATGCGGCGGCGGATTCTTTCGGTTTCTCTTTCTTGGTTTCAGTTTTTGCAGGAGTGGAAGCATTTGTGGAAGAGTTTTTATAATCGGTCTGATAAAAACCAGATCCTTTAAAAATGGGAGCCAGACCGGAGCCGATAAGTCGTTTTACTGTACCACTGCATTCCGGACAAACCGTTATAGCCGTATCAGACATCTTCTGGAATAACTCAAATTTGTGTCCACAATTTTCACATTTATAATCATAAGTCGGCATAAAATTAACTCCTATTTATCACTCAATAAGTTAAAGTGCTAACAGAAAAATATTCAAAAAAATTCAGAAATCAAAAATTCTCACTTTTATTAGATAAGAAAAAAGAAGCGGGGATTCAAAATATTTAATTTATTCGCCGAATAAATCTGATAAATATTCGGTAAATTATTATTCGAAATATTTTCAGACGGTGCAAATAAATGAATAAAAATTATACCCGATTCATCCTCATTTTTCTGCTTTTTTCTCTCCAGGGCTGCTTGAATTATAAACAGGTGACAACAATCATGACGGATAATTCCGGCAAAATGTTTATACATTACTGGATTGCGTATTCATCATCCCAGGATAGTCTGATAATTGGGTCCACAGGGCTTTTCAACAAGGATTCTCTTCTTGCACAATTTACTGCTGCTTCGGTTAAGATTAAATCAGTTGAAGTTTTTAACGCTGATTCAACAACTCACGCTCAGATTGAGTTTCAATTTGATAGTATTGATTCGCTTAATACATTAAAATCTTTCACAGGGGCTAAGTTTACTTTGGAGGATGCACTGGGGAAAACAAAAAAATTCTCTCAGATAATTCCACCTTTTATGACCGGTTACGGCTTAAACAATAAAAGCACTGTCATTGAATACGTTTATTATCTGCCTGGCAAGATTTTTAATCATAATGCACAGGAACTTTACAGGAACAGGCTCACCTGGCGGTTCAACTCTGATGAAATCGGACCCGGACAATTATTGTATGCCACATACGTTCCATTCAAATTGAAAGAGACTCCGCGTTGGATATACTATCTGGGAGCGGTTGTCATCTTCGTAGTTATTATTTTCTTGCTAAAACGCAGGTAGTAATCCGATGAAAAAAACAAACGCACTCAGAATCCTGGATTCTTTTAAGATTGAGTACGAGTGTCTAGACTATATTTTTAAGGAAAATGAAATAGATGCACTTAGCGTTGCAGAAAAAATCGGGCAGGAGCCGGGATTAGTATTTAAAACACTGGTGGCAGTTTCTGCCGGTAAGGAGTACTTTGTTTTTGTGATTCCCGGAAATTCCGAACTCGATCTTAAACAAGCGGCGAAACTGACAAATTCAAAAAAAATAGACCTTATCCCGGTAAAAGAACTCACAGCCCTCACCGGGTATATAAGGGGCGGATGCTCACCGATCGGAATGAAAAAGCAGTTTCCGACCTATATTGATAAATCGGCTGAGTTACATAAAGAGATTTTTATCAGCGCAGGAATTAGAGGAATGCAGATAAAAGTTCCTGTTGAAGGTCTTCTCAGAGTAACGAATGCGAGATTAGTTGAATTAAAGATATGACCGAACTGACCAGCAAAATTATTGATCTGCTCCGTAAAATAAAAGCCAATGCGCAAACAGGGCTGCATTTTACCAGTAATCCGTTTGAGGTGGAAAGATATCGTGAGATTACTGATCTTTCAGCCGAAATTGTTAATGAACTGAGTGATAAAGATATCCCTGAAGTTAAATTGATCTTTGAAGAAGACCATGGATATGCAACACCTAAAGTTGATGTCCGGGGCTGCATTATTCAGGATAATAAAATTCTGCTTGTGAAGGAAACCGCGGACGGGGGCAGATGGACTTTACCCGGCGGCTGGGCTGATGTAAATTTAAGCCCGGCAGAAAATGTAATAAGGGAGATAAGGGAAGAATCCGGGTTCGAATCGAAAGTATTGCGTTTGATTGCAGTTCATGACAGAAATCTGCACAACCGTCCGATAACTACGCTTGTTCACATATACAAAATGTTTTTTTTATGCGAAATCACAGGAGGTGAAGCCTGCAAAAGCATAGAGACCGGGGGAGCAGAATTTTTTGATCCAGAATCATTGCCTGAATTATCAGTTTCAAGAACAACTGCAGAGCAGATCAGAATGGCATTCCGGCATCATAACAATCCTAATCTTAACTGTGAGTTTGACTGAAACTAAGCGCATAAAATTTTGAGCTTAACGTAATTATCATCTCTTCCTTTACTCGAATTTCGATGAGTCACCCACCAAAATTAGCGAAAATGAGTTCTAAAAAAAATATCTCCCCAAAAAACTCATATCTCGATTAATATTCGTTTCGACCTTAAAGCTGAAAACTATTCTGACTATTCTTTTGATCTACTAATTGCCACTTTTGTATCGCGCATCTTTTGAACCTGTTTAACCAGACATTCTTTTTCTTTTACCAATATCGCTGCTGTGTAAAATCTTCGATACTGATACTATTGCGATGCAAAATCAAGTGATAAGGAATGGATAAAGATACAATTCAAATTTCTGAAACTTTAGATGTGCAGCGTCGTCTAAAACTATAAAATCAGGTAAATCTTATGAAACGAATATTTTTTCTTCTGATATTTTTATTGTTTTCATTCGGCGCAGTAATAGATGCACAATCAATTAAGCTTAACCAGCCCGACGAAGGCGGATTAGCATACGTCTGCTTCGAATTGACTGAGGATACTGAAGTTACCATCAACGGAGTCGGGGCAAAATTCGGAAAAAGGTATTCGGAGCCGACTTTTTTACCATGGATACTAAAAACCACTTCTCGTGAACTTGTTTGGGAGATACCGGATTCTGAACTTGAGAAAAGGGACGGAGTTTTTGAATTTTCAACAAATAAAGAATTGAAAGCTGGTAAATATGAACTTTATCTTGGCGGTGCAAGCTTTAATCTGTTTTTTGATGGTAGTGATCTCAGGTCGTTGATGGGTGAGATTTTCAGTGATGAAAACCGCAGATTTAAGAAAAGAGATAAATCGAAGATCTACATTGAACTAGAAGCGGATGAAGGACTTTTGAAGGTACTCGATGATCAGACAGCCGTTAAGGAGTTAACGGAGAAATCTTTCGTTGCCTTCACAAAGGTTAAGGATTATGAGAGTCTTGAACAGGGGTTCTCTGTTAAATCCGAAGTCAGAGTGAAGATATATGGAAATGGTGAAGGAAGAGATAACAAAATGTTTGATCTGGGCTCCATCTACGACCAGACGAATATGAAAGAAGTCTGGGCTATGGAGCAAAGCAAATCAGAGCATGGGGGCGGTGCCAAAAAGAACAGACGTTTTAATACATCCGTTGTGCTTAAACCGGGTGATTACAGGGCATATTATTTTTCAGATGATTCCCACAGTTTCCAGGAATGGAATGAATTTCCTCCTTACGATCCACTGATGTGGGGAATGATTCTTTCCGTCGATCCTCAGGACAAGGATAAAATTAAACCTCTTGAAGAACTTGTTGAAGCTGAGCCGATAATTGAATTTAAGAAAGTATGGGATGATGAATTCATCACAAAAGGGATTCGTCTTGAAAAAGATACACAATTAAAGATTTTCTGTCTTGGCGAAGCTGGTCACCAGGATATGGCTGATTACGGTTGGATATATAATGCAGACACAAGGGAGCGTGTCTGGGAAATGAGTACAAAAAACTCAGTCCCTGGTGGAGGTGCATCAAAAAACCGGAAATTCGAAGGGGTTATCACCCTCAGGAAGGGAAATTATATCGTGGCATACAAAACTGATGATTCACATTCCTATGAGGATTGGAATGATACACCACCTTTCCGAAAAGAGATGTGGGGAATCACAATTTGGGCAATCAATCCCGGAGAAAAATCACAATTCACAGTATTTAATCCTTCAGATTACAGAAATGAAAAGGCTTTGGTACAGATCATCAGAGTGAGGGACGACAGAAAATATTCTGAAATCTTCACAATTGATCAGGACCTTGATGTGAGAATTTATGCATTAGGAGAAGGTCAGGGGAATGAATTGTATGATTATGGCTGGATTGAAAATGCTGAATCTGGTGAAGATATCTGGCGTATGCGTTATAAGGAAACGACCCATGCCGGCGGGGCAGACAAAAACCGGAAGTTTAATGATGTTATCAGATTAAAAAAGGGAAAGTACAGACTTCATTACAGGACTGATGACTCACATGCATACGGGGACTGGAACACAAGACCACCGGATGATGAAGAAAGCTATGGAATAACGGTTTATAAAGAAAAGAAGTGACTTGATTGAGGATTAATGGCGGGGGAACCCGCCATTAATTTTTACAAAATAATTCGCCCTTATGTATTTTATTTGCCGCTGGTCATATCTTTGCTATCAACTTTTCGATCTCATTGAGAGCAAGTTCAAAATCGAAATTTTCAAATAACGATTTATTTTTTTTGAATTCCCTGATATTTGAAGCTTCTTGTGTCATCTTCATAATTTCGCTGATTTTTTTTTGGACTCTTTACAATCTTTTCAGTTTATTTTGTAACAGAAAACTATCCATAAGCTATCATTATTGAATTAAGTTGTTATATTTTTAAATATCAAAATGTAATTGAGAAATAATATGTTCAGACAAATTTATAATAGCGGCAGTCGTTGGGAAATGGAAACCGCCTATAGCCGCGCGGTGCGTGCGGAAAATATGATTTTTGTTTCCGGAACGACTGCCATTAATGATGAGGAAAAAATTGAAGGTGTCGGGAGCACTTATTTGCAGTCCAGATATATTTTTAATAAAATTAACACTGCTCTGGTAGCACTGGGCGGAAAACTTGAAGATGTTGTAAGGATCAGGATATTTATCATAAATATTGATGATTATGCGGAGATCAGGATGGCTTTTAATGAATATTTTAAGGACATAAGACCTGCAGCCACTTTAGTTGAAGTTTCCAATCTCATGCTTCCTGAGCTGCTTGTTGAAATAGAAGCTGATGCAATAGTGATGGAGGACAGATGAACAGAGATCTCACTCCGAAAGAATTTGAAGTTTACGGTACACGTTTGATTAAAGATCTGGCTGATTTTTTTGCCGGGATTGAACAATTAAGAGTTTTACCGGATTGTTCACCTGGGGATTTCACCAGTCTGGTTGACCTTAAACTTCCAATTGAAGGTGATTCGCTTGAAAATATTCTTGAAGATACTTTTAATAAAGTTATTCCATATACAACGCATTGGAATCACCCGGGGTTTATGGCATATTTTAATTCAACCGCATCTTTCCCGGGAATTTTTGCTGAATTAGTGACAGCTTCGCTTAGTGTCAACGGTATGCTTTGGAAATCATCCCCGGCAGCAAGCGAATTAGAGAAGATAACTCTTGATTGGCTGACTGAACTTCTTGGATTACCACGGATTTTTTTTGGCATAATCTACGATACAGCATCAACATCAACTTTTCATGCTCTTGCTGCCGCAAGAGAAAAACTTGGGGTATATGATTTCCGGAATGAGGGAATTGGCGGTGAAGGATGTCCGCGATTGTCTGTGTACATGTCAGAACATGCTCATAGCTCTGTGGATAAAGCTGCAATAATTATCGGTGCCGGGACAAAGGGAATCAGGAAAATCAAATCAAACGCGAAATATGAAATGATTCCCGAAAAACTTGAAGCTGCAATTTCTGCCGATAAAGCACTTGGGATTACCCCGCTTGCAGTTATTGCAACTATTGGAACTACATCCACTACATCAGTAGATCCCTTGCTTCAAATAGCCGAAATATGCCGAAGGGAAAATATCTGGCTTCATGTGGATGCCGCACATTCAGGGGTTACGGCAATGCTGCCGGAAAAAAAGAGCATCTTCGAGGGAATTGAATTTGCAGATTCTCTGGTCGTAAATCCTCATAAATGGCTTTTTGTACCGATGGATCTCAGCGTTTTATTTGTCAGGGATAAGGACAATCTTAAGAAAACTTTTTCACTCATCCCGGAATATCTTAAAACCGGGACTGATTCAGTTACTGATAATCTTATGGATTACGGAATACCCCTGGGTAGGCGCTTTCGTTCACTGAAGCTTTGGTTCGTCATTCGTTATTTCGGGAAAGCTGGACTTTCAGAAATTCTCAGGAAACACATAGGAATGGCTGGAGAATTCGTCAGGCTTATTGAAAGCGCAAATAATTTCGAAGTTATGGCTCCTGTCCCTTTCAGTACAGTTTGTTTCCGATACGTTAAATCCGGGAGAGATGATAGTACACTTAACATGCTTAATCAAAAACTGCTTGAATTAATTAATTCTTCGGGCAGAATATTTTTATCGCACACTGTACTTAATGGAAAATTTGTGATCAGAATCGTTTTTTCAGGCATTAAAATGGAAATCCAACATGTTAATACTGCATTTAATATCATCACAGAGCAGGTAAAAAAACTTGAGGATAATAAATGAGAGAACTTTTTGATTACGCATTATTAGCTTTCACGAGCCTTTTTACCATGGTGAATCCGCTCGGGGTAATTCCTGTATTCACTTCTCTAACATCTGCTATGAATTCTTCACAGGCAAGACATGTCGCAATTAAGGCTGTTTTGACTGCATTTATTATTATGCTTTTGTTTGCTTTTCTCGGCAAAGCGATTTTTGATTTTTTTTCAATTTCCACAAATAGTCTCAGGATTGTTGGGGGAGTCATATTTTTTATGGCTGGTTTTGATATGCTTCAGGCAAGACTCATTCGAACAAAAAGTACTGAAGAAACTGCGAGTGAATACGAATCCGATATTGCGATAACGCCGCTTGCAATTCCAATGATTTGCGGACCAGGTACAATCACTGTTTCAATAGTTATGATGAGTGATGCAACACAGATTGTTTACAAAGGAATATTGGTGCTTGTCATGGTACTTGTTAGCGCTTTAACTTTGATTTTTATTCTTAGTGGAAGAAAAATTACCGCATTATTAGGGCCAAGCGGCAATAAAGTTATGATGAGGATTATGGGTTTAATAGTAATGGTAATAGCTGTAGAGTTTTTTATTTCAGGATTAAAACCGATAATAAGGGAATTACTTACTTTAGATTAACCGAAGAGAATTATGAAGCCGCCGAAGCGAACTCCGGCGGCTTTTCGTTTACTTTACTACACTAACTTCTTTTGCCTGAGGTCCTTTATTTCCTTCAACGACGACAAATTCGACTTTCTGACCTTCGTTGAGTGACTTAAAGCCATCACCGACGATCGAAGTATAGTGAACAAAGACGTCACCACCGCGTTCCCTGGTAATAAATCCAAAACCTTTGGTTTGGTTAAACCATTTTACGCTGCCGGATTCACGAGACTGCATGTGCCTATCCCTTATTATTAGGTTATTAAAAATGCTTAACGACCTCTTTATACTCACGGAAGGGTGAAACAAAAGAAGTAATTATGCTGCTTAAATAAACAAACTAATAAATTAGTTTGTAATGGTAATAATAATTAAATCATTCTATAATATCAAGTTAAAATCATCACTCAAATACTTTTTAAGTTTCGTTTTTAACAAAATCAATTCTTTATTCTTGTTATTCTGCTTCAGAAGACTTACGTCGCAAAGAATGAGAGATTGTGTCAGATAACTGAGGAGTATCAGCCTTCCTTTCTCATCAAGTAAATTATTCCTTAAAAACTCAATGTGAAGTTCAATGGTTTCCAAATCGGCTCTTTCTATAGGACCGGAGAGTGAATTAACAGTACCGTGTTCGGCAATATTTGCCAAAGTGGATTCGGCAATTGGTAAGAATACTCCTGAATCGTCTGGAATTGCACCTCCTGTGCCCTCTTTCAATATTTCAGAAACAAACATATTACCCGTAATAAAATTGGCTGCAAACACTCCCGCAGCGTGATATCCGGCTCTGGCTTTTGATTCGAGTCTGAACGGGATCATCTGAAGTTTCCGCGCAGTCCCGGATAAAAATTCAAATACATCTTCCTGATCTGATTCAATAGCGGCAAAGATTCCTTGAACGGATATTTCTTTTTTCTGCGGAAAGGTCTGCATAATATGCATTGCACCAGTTTTTGCTCCTTTCACTTTTAAGGGTGAGAGCACCTCTGCGCTTAATGCACCGGAAAGATGGACAAACAACTTATTTTTTATGGAAATTCCGCTTGTTATTATCGAATTGACAACTTTGCAGATCTCATTATCCGGGACCGCTATAAAAAATATTTTTAATGAAGGTGACAGATTGTTAAAGGAATCAGAGCAGTTTTTTAAGCCAAATATTTCAGTCAAATTTTCAGCAGAAGATTTACTTCGAGAAATTATATGCCGGATATCAAAACTGCCATTAATGAGTGCCGGAATTAGAGAAAATGTGATTTTTCCTGCACCAATAATACAGACTGGATCAGTGAACTTGAGATTATTCATAAAAAACAGAAGAAAGATAACCAACAACTCTGGATATATCACCGCTTGCTTCGCCGGAATCAGTCCGGTAAAGCACTTCAGATTTTGTGTCTGTATCCCCCTTGAGAGTTTTTATTACAGAAAGAATGGGACCATAACCACAGGCTTCGGTTTTACCAGATATAATATCCAGCCATAACGAAAAATCGTCAAAATTGCTGATATCATTCTCGATCACAGAATCAAGTTTATCGGCAGCTTTCCTGGAATAAAAATGTGAAAGATCTGAACTGGCAATATAAATGATATCCTTTGAGTCTATCGATCTAAGTGCATTGGCAAGTTCATTGATATTTCTGTCATTCTGATCGCCCATAACGATTGGGATCAGTGAAAAATCTTTACGTATCACCTGTAAAAATGGCAGTATCACTTCAACGCCATGTTCTCTTCTATGACCCGAATGACCTTTAAATATGTTGCCGGATTTTTCAGTCAGTAAATTACTTAGTGTCTTATTAATCGGGATATTTCCCAAAGGTGTCTCGAAAGCATCTCCATCAAAGATGCAGCTTCCATTAAAATATTCATAATGGCTTGGTGAGATAACAACAACTGTTGAAAAGTCAATTTCACTGATAGCATTAAAGGCATAAGCCGCTGTTTTGCCGGAGTAAAAATATCCCGCATGAGGCGAAATAATTCCTCTTGCGGTCGGATATTTTTCGAGATTTGATGTAATATCCAATAACTCCGATAGCTCGCTCTTAAGCCTTGAAGGAGAAGCGGGATAAAATTGTCCTGCCACCACAGATTCTCTTATCCCTTGCATTCTAAAACCCTATTTCAGCTTCTGAAAATACTTCGGCGCTGAATTTTTTTAATCGCAGTTTTTTTGTTTTCCAGGTATCACCAGGAAGACCTGCTTTTCGGCAAAGGCTTTCCAAAAATTTACTCCTTCCCATGCCATGTTTAACAGGAACCTGAGGCAAGAGGAGTGCGCTGTTAAAAATCTCATCAAGGATAAGTCCGTCTTTACCGATTTCTATTTCATCATAATTTTTCACTTTTTCGGGTGTAGATAAAACTGAAATTTCAATCTGGCACTCATCAAGTTCTTCACGCGTGAGTAGATTAAATCTTGAATCATTGAATGCCGCTAACAATGCGGCATCGGCAGCCGCTTTGTAAAGGGGTTTATCAGTCGAGATAAACCCTACACAGCCTCTTAGATCATCGGCTTTAGTCAGAGTAACAAATATTCCCAACTTCTCATTCAGAATATTCGATTCCGGCAGATCTTTCGGGGAAATTTCTTCCCCGGAAAATTTTGTAAGTATAGAATTTCTGGCGATATTCAATAATAATTTCTTTTCCTCATCGCTGGTTGTCATTTTTCACTTATCCTGATGTTAATAATTTCATTCTTTTCTTTGATAATAAATAATGAATTTTTATAAATAAAGAAAGCTTCCGGAATAATTCGTGGAGTATTGACATTAAGGATTTCCGAAAAAAGTTTTTTACCTGAGTTTTTGTCAAGGGCGTTCAATTTATGCACAAGACTTCCGGGGAATATCTCTTTATGCCAGGAGATCACGAAAAAGCTCCTTTCAGTAATTATTTGAACGGGTCCGATAATTTTGTCCTTTTTAGCTGCAATGGATTGAAGGATTGGATCTTTGACATCGGAAAATTCAAAATAATCCGGGAATTTGTAATCCGGATCGAAATTTGCTTCGTCGGCATACTCTTTGATCTTGTTAATCTTCTCCGAACTGATATCTTCATGCGGCTGAGTGATGCCTGTGAATGCGTTCAGGACTAGAAAATTCCTCTCCTCAAAACCCTGAGTATAACAATAGGCATTATCTTCATAAATGAAACTTAAGATCAGATCCGGATGAGTCCAAATTGTTTGTCCTGAGTTTAGATCAAATGCTATTATTCCCCTCTGAATGGGTAAATCCGGTTTGGGAAATAAATGAAGGAACATGATGTTTTTGTAAATCAGGTTAATTCCGATTGTACGCTTTTCCTCGAACTGAAAGTCTTCGATTATTGATTTTCCTGTATCCAGATCGAAAATTGAAAAGAAAGCGATTCCATCATTTTTATCCCTGTTCTCAACAATCAGTTTTTCGCCACTTATCCTTATGTTCCAGATATCCCTTCTGAATGCTGCTGAATATTTTTTTTTAAATTTCATGACAATGGCTCAAAGGTAGCTGTAAAATGTCTCAGCATCGGGGCTTCATAAGTAATTTTATAACCTTTCAGAGCATCTCGGTTCTTAAATACTTCGATAATAACCTCAGCAACATAATCCACATGGCTTTGAGTATAAACTCTTCTGGGGAGAGCGAGTCTGACAAGTTCCATGGAAGGTGAAATTAACTCGCCGGTTTTTTTGTCGTATTTACCAAACATTACACTTCCGATCTCAACTCCCCTTATCCCGCCTTCGAGGTAAAGTTCGTTAACAATTGCCTGTCCGGGGTAAAATTTACCCGGAATATTGGGGAGGAATCTTTTTGCGTCGATATAAACTGCATGACCACCTGTCGGCTCAATTATCGGAACTCCGGCAGCGAGTATTTTTTCACCGAGATATTCTGCAGTACGGATTCTGTATTGCAGATAATGTTCATCAAGAACCTCTTCAAGTCCCTGAGCAACAGCTTCAAGATCTCTGCCGGCAAGTCCGCCGTAAGTCGGAAAACCCTCGGTAACTATTAAAAGATTCCTTGAATTCATTGCAAGATTATCATCGTTGAGGGATAGAAAACCTCCGATATTTACAAGCGCATCTTTTTTTGCGCTCATTGTTGCACCATCTGCATAGGAGAACATCTCCTGCGCAATTTCCAGCATCGATTTATTCTGATAACCCGGTTCTCTTAATTTTATAAAATATGCGTTTTCTGCAAATCGGCAGGCATCGAGGAAAAGGGGAATATTATGCTGCCGGCATACAGATTTCACATCCCGTATATTCTGCATCGAAACAGGCTGCCCGCCGCCTGAATTATTTGTTACCGTAATCATGACAAGCGGGATATTTTCCGCTCCCTGATCGGTAATAAATTTCTTCAGTACCTCAACATCCATATTCCCTTTAAAATCGGCACGTATTTCCGGGTGTTTTCCTATTTCATTCAGCATATCAACAGCAACTGCACCGGAATATTCAATATTTGCCCGGGTAGTATCAAAATGAGTGTTATTAGGTATGTATTTACCCTCGCCGCCTGTAATTGCAAAGAGAATTTTTTCTGCTGCTCTCCCCTGATGTGTCGGGATAATATACTTATGTCCGGTAATATTTCTTACTGCGGCTTCGAATCTGTAGAAACTTTTTGAGCCTGCGTAAGATTCATCACCCTCCATTATTCCAGCCCATTGTTTTGAGCTCATAGCAGATGTTCCGCTATCTGTCAGTAAATCGATTAGTACATCGTCTGCATGAATAAGAAAAGGGTTGTAACCGGCATCAGTCAATATCTGCTGACGCTCCTCTCTTGTTGTAAATCTTATTGGTTCAACTGATTTGATTCTGAAAGGTTCAATAATTGTTTTCATATTTTCGCTTTATATTTAAGAAAAAAATGTTTCATATTTCAAAATTAACTTAAAATATAATTATATTTTATCGTTTCATTAATAATTGTAGGAGTCTCAATGAATGAACTCAACGAAACCAAAAATGAGTTAATCGAACCCGAGGAAGATTTAGAACTCAGTCATACGGATAAACTGGTTGGAGTTTTTACTGAACCAGCTAAAACATTCACCAAAATATCCGGTTTCCCATTACGATCTTCTGACTGGCTCATTCCGCTGCTGTTAGTACTATTATCTACTATCATTAGTTCAATCGTGATTATGAGCAATCCTCAGATCAAATATCAGTTAATTCAGAAACAGATTGAACAGATTCAGAAGATGGCTGATGAAGGAACCATTCCTCAGGAAGCGGCAGACACGCAGAAGGAGATGGTCCGTAAAACAATGGAATCCGGAGTCGGAGCAATATTTTCTTCAATAGGTATCGTCATTTTTGTAACAATTTTCTTTTTCCTGATCTCACTTTTTTTCTGGCTGATCTCAAAATTTGTGCTGAAAGGGGAAGGTGGTTATCAATCGGCTCTAATAGCGTATGGACTGCCGCACTATATTGTGATTATTCAGGTTATCATCAGTGTCCTGATATCTTTCTCGAAGGAAAAAGTTATGCAGGGGACCAGTTTGGGGTCAATCCTGGATATTCAGGCAACTGGAATTATGGGAGCATTTTATCATCTGCTCGATCCATTTTCAATCTGGTTTTATGTTGTTGCAGGCATTGCTTTTGCTAAAATGAACAAATCACAGAATACCGGTAAATATATTGGTATGATGGTAGGTTCATGGGTAATTGTTACTATTTTAATGCATGTGCTTGCAGATACTCTTCCATTTTTAAAGCCATTTGTTAATCAGGGATAAAATCCCTTCATCACGCTATTGTTTTCGGCGGGAAATCCCTTGAAGGATTTCCCGCTTTCCATATTTTAAATTAAAGTAAAATCCAAACATTTCTGTAATAGATTGCCTGGATGGTCGTGAGATAATTTCCATTGAGGCAAAGTTACATCATAGAGTATGGATCGATGTCGATAACAAGCCGGATATCTTTGAAACGGGATTCCCTGTTAAATCTGATAAATGCTTCGCGAACCGCATTTCTGAGTATCTTCCCGGATGCGTCATTTTTACGCTCTGATTTCACAAGTATTTGGAACCGGAAATAATTTTTCAACTTATCAATAACTGCCGGGGAGGGTGGTGTTATAATAACTGAATTAGCAAAAGGCTGTAGGAATTTATAAAAATCGTTTATCGCACCCAATGATTTTTTCTGATCCTCATCTTTTATTTCTATCAGGCATAGCCTGGTAAACGGAGGATATCCGCCCTCGGCCCGCAATGCCAATTCCCTTTTGCTGAATCCTGCAAAATCATGCCTTAACACTTTTTGCAGAACAAAATGTTCCTGATTATAAGTTTGAATTATTACTATCCCAGGGTTTTTGCTCCTTCCCGCTCTGCCCGAGACTTGTGTTAAAAGTTGAAAAGTTCGTTCTTCAGCCCGAAAATCGGGAAACCATAATGTGGATTCAGCCGATATTACTCCGACGAGAGTAACATGGTCGAAATCGAGTCCTTTGGAAACCATCTGCGTCCCAACGAGAATATCCAAAGCCCCATCCCTGAAATCAGTAAGAATTCTGCTGAGTTTACCCCTTCCTTCAATGGAATCGGAATCAACTCTGGCAATTCTGGCTTCCGGAATATGATATTCAAGCTCGTCCTCCACTTTCTGCGTTCCCGTTCCGAAATACCGTAGATTAAGTGATCCGCATACTGAACATGCTTTTGGAGTTTTTTGTGTTTCGCCGCAATAATGGCATTTGAGGTGGTTCATATTTAGATGAAGTACCATTGAAACAGAGCAATTATGACACTGAACTATTTCGCCGCAATCCTGGCAATATATTTGTGTAGCAAATCCGCGCCGGTTCTGTAAAATTATTACTCCCTCTTTTCTTAATATTCTTGTTTTAATGGCATCAAGAAGTTCATTGCTTATAAAACTATCCTGCTTTTTGCCGCTTTTTTCGTATTTCAGAGTAACAAGATTTATTGTCGGCATTTGTGCATCATCGATTCTTTCAGTCAGCGAGAGGAGCTGGTATTTACCAATTTCTACATTGTAAAGGCTCTCAACCGATGGCGTAGCTGAGCCAAGCACAACGGGACATGAATTGAAATTCGCAAGTGCAACTGCGCAATCTCGAGCCTGATATCTTGGAATGTTTTCAAACTGCTTATAACTATGATCGTGTTCCTCGTCAACAATCACGATTCCCGGATTTTTAAGGGGAGAGAACAAAGCTGAGCGTGCACCTATTACAATTCGATACTTTCCGCTAAGGATGCCCCTCCAGGAATCGTAACGCTCACCTAACGACATTCCACTGTGTAAAACAGCAACTATATCTCCAAACCGGTTTATGAATCTTGAAGTGATCTGAGGAGTCAGAGATATTTCAGGAACAAGTATCAAAGCATTTTTGCCGTTCTCTATTGCCCGGGCGGCAAGTTCCAGATAAACCTGTGTTTTTCCGCTTCCGGTGACGCCATGCAGGAGAAAAGCTTTAAATTCATTCTGGCTTATTGATCCGGAAACTGATTCTATAGCTATTTTTTGTTGAATCGTTGGTGAAATATCTTTTTGAATCTCGCTGAATGTTTCTAAGAATTTCCGTTCTATCTCTTTATCAAAAATTCGAATAAATCCCTTATCTGCAAGGGAATTCAGCGTTGAATATCCGGCACCGGTTTTATCCAGCACCGATTTTGCTGAAATTTCTGTTTCTTGAGTGGAAAATATATATAACAAAATCACTGCCTGTTTTGGTGCTTTTCTTTCAAGCTCCGGTATCAGTTCCAAAATTTCATCCGGACTCATTAAAAGTGATACTGCTTTTTCAGTTTTAATGCTGACTTTTGGAGGTTCAATTTCGTTATGGATTGTAATAGCACCTTTTTCCCGGAGTGATTGCAATGTTGAATATATATTTTTTGTGCGGGTTTCCTTTTGTAATGCCAGGATTGTTATCGTGGGTGTATTACTCAGAACACGGAGTATTTTGTACCGTGAACTGGTCTGTTTTTTTTCTTCAGCGAGTAATTGTTGGCAAAAATCCTGATCGGCTGAAATTCTTCTCTTCGATTCAAGTTCAGTGCCGTAAGGGGCTATATTCTTGAGCGCTTCTCCCGTTGAACATAAATAATATTCAGCAAGCCATTCAAAAAATTTTAGACTATCCCTATCGAATAGTGGAGAATCATCTAATACATCAATAATTTTTTTTATACCTTTCGAAACTTCAGGGTGATCAGTAAGTTCAGTCACAAATCCTGTTAAAACCCTTTTTCCGAAAGGAACAAGAACCCTCACACCAACCTGGACAGATTTTTTTATTTCAATCGGAATTTCATAAGAAAATGCATTATTGAAAGGAAGCGGAAAAATAATATTTGCATACTTCATACTACTACATTTTCCGTAATTGAAATCGTGAACTCATTCATATCTGCAGCGGCGTTAATACCGACAGGCAGTGTCATTTTATCGGATACATGACCAAAAGCAAATCCATAAGCGGCAGGGATATTGAGGTTATAAAGCCGATCGTACAGAACTTCTTTAAGTGTGAATGAACGTGGAAATTCAGGATTTCTTTCTTTTGCTTCGCATTTTTCAAAGATGCCGAGTATTATTCCTGAACATTTCTGCAACTCGCCAGCAAGAATTAGCTGGCTTAGCATTCTATCTATTCGATAGGGTTCCTCACCGATTTCTTCGAGGAAGAGCAATTTCCCCTTGAGATCAGGAAAGTATTCACTGCCAATCAGCGAAACCAGAACAGAGAGATTTCCTCCAAACAATTCACCCTCTGCTTTGCCGGAAATGATAGGATACCCTTTAAGGAAATATTCACTTCCATAGTTTGTCTGAATAATTGGGAGCTCACTTCCGAATATTATTTTTGAAAGATTATCAACGGAATACTGATTAAATGTTGAGATCCCCACAGGACCATGCAGCCCGACTAACCCCGTCTTTGTGTAAATTCCGCAAGTCAGGGCAGTGATATCGCTGTACCCAACCAGTAGTTTGGGATTATTTGAAATAATTCCATAATCAAGCAGGGGCAAAATTCTGTTACAGCCGTAACCGCCTCTAGCACAGAAAATAGCCTTGACGGATTGATCTGCGAACATTCTATTCAATTCTCCTGCCCGTAAATCATCACTTCCTGCGAGATAGCCTTCTTTTGAAAGGATGTTGTTGTTGTGTACCGGTTGGAAGCCTAAATCCGTCAGATTTTTAATAGAAAGCTCCAGCTCCTCCTGTGAAATAAAACTTCCTGGTGCTGCGATCTCTATTTTATCCCCTGTTTTCAGTGCTGGAGGCTTAATTCTTTTTGCATCAACATTGTTGGAAAAACCCGGTAACTCAAAGGGAAGTAGCGGAGCACTCAACGAAATACCGGCTATTTTTAGAAATGATCTTCTTTCCATAATCTTAACCCAATTATCCACCAGAATATTTATTATGACCCTAAAGTTAAATAATGTTACAGAAAGTTGTCGGAAAAATTAAATCGGACAAAAGGTTTGCTTTAAACGTTACATATTTTTATATTTAATTAATATTTTATTAATCTATCGGAGGCAAAATGAGAAAATTTCAGTTTCTTGCATTGATTCTTGGAGTTACAATTTTAATAAATGCCGGCGACGGCAAACAGTTTGGTGAGAAATTATCATTAAATTCTAAAACCAGCGTTTCGGAAATTCTTGCTCATCCTGAAAAATATGATGGAAAAACAGTTCAGGTAGAAGGTACAGTAGTAAATGTTTGTTCAAGCCGTGGCTGCTGGATTGAATTGACAAGCGACAAACCTTATCAGACAATCAAAGTCAAAGTAAATGACGGCGAGATTGTTTTCCCGATGGAAGCCAAAGGAAAGAAGGCAAAAGTTGAAGGCGTTGTCTATGCTGTTGAAACCGAGAAAAAAGTTGAAGAAGTTGCTTGTTCTTCAGGTGATAAAAAAGAAGGATCCTGTACTGATAAAGTGACCGATGCTTCACACGAAAAAGAGAATGAAGCCGGATGCTGCTCTTCGTCAAAAACTGCTAAAGTTTACCAGATCAAGGGCAAAGGCGCAATTGTATTCATCTGATTTCTGATAATTTTTAATAAAGCCGGCAGGGGAGTTTCCTCTTCCGGCTTTTTTTTTGCGGAGTTTATATGCACAGGATAATAAGACTAATTCACCGTGACCTCGGTTATCTTGCATTCGGGCTTGTTGTTATTTATTCAATTTCGGGTATTGCTGTCAACCACACTTTTGAGTGGAATCCGAATTATGTGATTGAAAAAGAGGACAAAGCCCTTCAAAGTGATATTGATTCGCTTGGCTCTGACAGTCTGATAGCCGCTGGTGTTCTTGTTGATCTCGGTATCGCTGCTATACCTGAATCTATTTTCAGACAGTCACCCACAAAGATTCGGATATTTTTTGAGAATCAGACCATAAATGCCGACATTTCAAAAAAGACCGCCAATATTGAAACCGTAAACAGCCGCAAAGTGTTTCGTGAGACAAATTATCTTCACCTTAATGTGCCGAAGGGTATATGGACTTATGTTGCCGATGCTTTAGCTATCAGTTTGCTCCTGCTTGCAATAACAGGTCTATTTATGATCAAAGGAAAAAACAGTATCACAGGAAGAGGTAAATGGCTTACAGCAGCAGGAATTTTATTACCATTGATTTATCTTATTATTTATTATTGAGTTTAAGGTATTTCTTTATTTTCCAGATGGTCTGTATTCTGTCTATTTGAGGAAATTCCAAAATAATTTTTAGGGGGAGCTAACCGATTCTATATTTTTGTGTATTTAAGGAATAAATTCCTTAAATGAAGTGAATTCCTGTTTTTTACCATTGTATTTTCTCCAAAATATCATTAATTAGGGATATTCGCTGGAGGGGATTATGAAACTGAAAATTTTAGCACCATTTATTACCGCATTTATTTTTACATTTTACTTCTCTTCTTTCAATGACAAGCCGCCGAAAACAAGTGGTGCACTTATAGCCCTTCAAAACTGGACTGCTGAAAGAGCATACCCGAATAGCGATATTCCTGCCGATAAATTTTACTCCGAATTTGAAAAAGTCCGGTTGCAGAGGCTTGAAAAAAAACATTCAGAACAGAATGAATGGCTGGCAATTGGTCCGAATAATATTGGCGGAAGGACTATCTCGATCGTTTTCAATCCGCAGAATCCTGGAACAATTTTTGCTGGAAGTGCAAGCGGAGGATTATGGAAAAGTTATACAGACGGTGTGGGGGAGAATGCTTGGCAATATGTTCCCACAGGATATCCGGTACACGGAGTCAGTTCAATTGCAATAGCGCCCACAGATAGTAACATAATGTATATCGGGACCGGAGAGGTTTACAATTATAAGCAGGCGCTCGGGGGCGTCACTTTCAGGACGACCAGAGGTTCTTACGGTATCGGGATACTAAAATCAACAGATGCAGGCGTTACCTGGCAAAAAAGTCTTGACTGGTCTTACAACCAGGAAAGGGGAGTTTGGGTAATCAGGATCAATCCGCTCAACCCGAATACTGTCTGGGCTGGTACGACCGAAGGGACTTACCGTTCTTATGATGCCGGCTCAAGTTGGAGTTTAGTTGATCCGACAATAATGGTTAATGATCTTATAATTAATTCCACAGATACAAGTAAAATTCTGATCTCCTGCGGAAATTTACAATCAGAGGGACATGGGATTTACAGATCTACTGATGCAGGAGAAAGCTGGGGTAAAATTATTTCAGGTGTACCGCAAACCTTTGGCGGTAAAGCCCTTTTTAGTGAATTTGCCGGGGATCCGAATATTTTATATCTGAGCATTGGAAATAGTTCGGAATCCTCAAATAGTGCAACATGGCTCTGCAAAAGCACAGATGCCGGCGCGACCTGGCAGATTGTCAGTACTTTCAATTATTCTTCATATCAGGGTTGGTTTGCTCATCTTGTGGTCGTAAATCAATATGATGCTGAAAAAATTCTTTGTGCCGGTGTTGATGTTTATAAATCCGAAAATGGCGGGCAGAATTTTATTCAGAAATCCTATTGGTATCTCTGGTATTTTGGCAGACCGGCTGCCGGGGGACCGGAAGGACCGTTCAATTACAGCCATGCTGACCATCATTGCTACGCTACACATCCTGCACTTCCTGATGTTGTTTATTTTGGTAATGATGGGGGGATATTCCGCACAACTGATTTTGGTGAATCTTTTGAGGGGCTTAACGGCGGTTACCAGACCACACAATTTTACAATAAAGTTTCTGTTTCAATAACCGATCCTTTTCTTGCCATCGGAGGGATGCAGGATAATGCAACCGCCATTTATGACGGTCAGGCTTCCTGGATAAGAGTGCTTGGCGGAGACGGGGGAAATACTGCTATTAATCAGTTGGATAACAATATTCTTTATGGCTCATCTCAATACATGAACATCAGCCGCTCTACTAATAGAGGCGAAAACTGGAGTTGGTTCGGGGTTACTCAGACCGGCTCATCAGGATTTATCGGCCCCTATGCTGTCAGCGTTTACGATCCCGAAAAAATATATATCGGCAAAACAGTAGTTCATAAAAGCACAAATGCCGGTGCAGACTGGTATGCAACGAATAACGGCGTACCTCTTTCGCAGGATCCGCCTGTTTCCATTGCTATCTCGCCTTCTGATGATAATGTTGTGTATGTTGGAATTCCACCTGGTTCAGACCGCTCGAAAATTATGAAAACGGCGAATGGAGGTGATACCTGGACTGATGTTACGAAAAATCTGCCGGATCGTTATGCTATGGATATTGCTTTCGATCCAGATAATCAGAACAGAGTTTTTGTTGCTTTCAGCGGCTTCGGTACTTCACACCTGTTTACCACCGAAAGCGGGGGAGTTCTCTGGAGAGATATCGGCACCGGTTTACCCGATGTGCCGGCAAATGCAGTAATAGTAGATCCCGATTATCCACAGATTATCTATGTTGGAAATGATCTTGGTGTATTTGCTTCGGTTGATAGCGGAGCCAACTGGGAGGAATTCAGCCTTGGGCTGCCAGATGCGGTGATGATCAAGACTTTAGGCATTGTATCAGCAACAAGAACAATTAAAGCAGCAACTCATGGAAACGGAGTTTATGAAACAATGCTGCTTGATCCCCCCACAAAATTGAACAGGGCTGATATTAAACCTAAAAGATTCAGTCTCTCACAGAATTATCCAAATCCATTTAATCCTACGACTGTGTTGAGTGTTGAAATTGCATACCCGGCTGATTTTGTGCTTAAAGTTTATAATAATTCTGGCGAAGAGATCATTGAATTATTTTCGGGAAGGTTGAGTACCGGGACTCATTCATTCAACTTTGATGCAGGAAAAAGAGCATCGGGAATCTATTATGCGGTCTTAAGAGGGAATGGCACTCAGTTAATAAGAAAAATGTTGTTGTTAAAATAGTG
>Ga0172367_10001268_pt1 | contig 37322 bp, 33 predicted proteins | sample Lak10m_FD_114542 | JGI IMG/M metagenome (GOLD analysis project Ga0172367, IMG submission 114542) | Freshwater microbial communities from Kabuno Bay, South-Kivu, Congo - kab_022012_10m | ecosystem: Environmental > Aquatic > Freshwater > Lake | place: Democratic Republic of the Congo: South-Kivu... | reverse complement strand
CATTTTTTGAACTTTGAACAAAAGTGATATGTATCACCTACGCTGAACCTTGCCGCGCTTTATTTAGTTTAGCAAAAATTACCTATCCGACTAAGAAGGGGTTATCATGAATGAATCACAGACCGAGCTGGAGACCTTACAGGCCTTACTCAAACTGGAAAAGGAAGAGGACTTTGAGCAGTATCGACGGAAAATGGAACAGCTGCCGCTGGATCAACGTCGCAAGGAGGGATATGCCTGGTTTCCGCTCCAAATCGTTCAGAAGGGCTATGCTATCGGAGAACGTGCCTTCGTAGTGGTAGAACGCACCGTATTAAAAGGGGCAGAACATCAGTTCAGAGCCGGAAAGAGTGTCAGCTTTCGCACCTTGGCGGCCGGAGCTCAGAATCCGGAGCGCAACGGGGTCGTATATTTTGTGGACAAAGACCGCATGAAAATCATTTTGCATGCCCGCGATTTGCCAGACTGGCTGGATTCCGGACAGCTCATCGTCGAAATCAGCTTCGATGAGCGCACGTATCAGGAAATGGAAAAAGCCCTGGCTAAAGTGGCCGCCGTAAAAAAGGGCCGGCTGGCTGAGTTGCGCGCCGTGCTGCTCGGAGGGAAAGCAGCCGCCTATTCAAGCGTAGCTCCCAACCTGGATATTCCGGGACTAAACCCCTCTCAGGTGGAGGCGGTGCGCCACATTTTTTCTGCGTTGGATATCGCCGTAGTCCATGGCCCGCCCGGTACAGGCAAAACGACCACCCTGGTACAGGCGATTCGCCTGCTCACCGAAACAGAGCATACCGTACTGGTCACTGCCCCCAGCAATACCGCCGTAGATTTACTCACCGAGCGCCTGGTACTCGAAGGGCTGGAAGTGGTACGCGTGGGCAATATCTCCCGGGTGGACGAATCCCTGCTCAACCACACCCTGGATGCTCTGGTGGCTAACCATCCCGAAAGTAAAAATATCCGGAAAGTAAAAATACAGGCCGCTGACCTACGTCGGCAAGCCAATCGCTATCATCGACATTTTGGCTATGAAGAGCGCCAGGAGAAAAAACGCCTGATCGACGAGTCCAATGAACTCTCGGCCTGGGCCAACCAACTCGAAAATCGCCTGATTGAGCAGATTCTCGATGCCGCACAGGTGATTACCTGTACCTTGGTCGGTGCAGCGCACCCGGTGCTGGAAAACCGCAGCTTTCGCACGGCTGTTATCGATGAGGCTGCGCAAGCATTAGAACCAGCCTCCTGGATTCCCATTACCAAGGCCTCGCGCATTGTACTCACCGGCGATCCGTTCCAGTTGCCGCCTACAATCAAATCGGCAGAAGCGCAGCGAAGAGGCTTCAATGTGACCCTTATGGAGAAGTGCCTCGAACGTGTTCCCGAGGTCCGCCTGCTGAATGTACAGTACCGTATGCATGAATCAATCATGGGCTTTTCCAATCGCTATTTTTATAGCGATAAACTACAGGCCGCCCCAGAGGTACAACACCATCTACTACCCATCGAACACAATCAGCCCCTCGTATTCATCGATACGGCCGGCTGTGGATTTGAAGAAAAAATACATCCCGCATACCAAAGCCGATCCAACCCAGATGAATACCGCATCATCCGGGAACACCTGTACCAGCTCACGGGCGCCCTTCTGGAAAAAGAAAGGCCTTCTATTGCGGTTATTTCTCCGTACCGCGAACAGGCGCTGTACATCCAAAAACAACTAGCGGATGATGCTACCCTTTCAGGCTGGAATATTGCAGCCAATACCATCGATGGCTTCCAGGGGCAGGAAAAAGATGTGATTTATATCTCCCTAGTACGCTCCAACCCCAAGGGAGAAATAGGATTCCTCCAAGATTATCGGCGGATGAATGTAGCTATGACACGCGCAAAAAAACTACTCGTGGTCGTAGGCGACAGCGCTACTATCAGCCGGTCGCCTTTCTATAATGCCTTGCTCGAATATTGCGAAACCGCCGGTGCCTATCAAACGGCTTGGGAGTATATGATTTGATAAGGTCCAGTCCACAACAAAAAAGCGGCTGTCCGAAAACCCTTTGATCAGGCAGGTAGCCAACTAATATTTTTTATACATCTGTTTCAATGGTTTTGCAAAGCAAAATCATTGAAACAGATGTATAAAAAAAAGTCTTCTGTTGCCGAAGGCGACAGAAGACTTTTAGGACAGCCTCTTTTTATTTCAGCGCTCAGGGTATTAGTACACCCAGAGATCAATTTCGTAGTTGAGGATTTCGTCTTTTATTTTCTGACTTTCCATCAAGCGGTCTTTCGCGTTGGGGAAGAAGTCTTTCAAACGGCCATCCTGCACGTTAGACGCTTTGAACACGTAGCTGTTGTAAAACCGCATTTCAAATACATCTTCCCAGGACATAGGAGCGGAATCGTTCATCTCGTTGAATACGCGCTCTCTAGCCAAATATTCCCGAGCATCCGGATAATATACCCAGAACATTGGGGTCTCCGGAAGTGGGCCATTGCCTAAGCTGGCATTAGATCCATCCGCTTTAATAGGCTTGAGTGGAGCAAATCCGATGATACGGGATTTGACTACCCCGGCTTCTTTGTCGAAGTACCAAATCTCCTTCACCCGGAACCGCTTAATATCGTCGGGACTGAGTTCGTTGCGCACGATTGTCTGTTTTACTTCGTACGTTTCCGGGTCAGTTACACTAACCGTATCAACCGTGTAAAGTATTCCATTGAGATCGTCTGGTCCCATTTCGATGGTGAATTTTTCATCTTTGAAAAAGCGCATCGGGGGCAGTGGGGAGTTTTCGTCTTCCACTCCTTTGGAAACGGCATCCAGCAGGATAGTCAAGAAAGGACGCTGTTCATAGACAAAAGGCAGATTCATGCGTTCGCGCACATCAATGACCTGTTCGACGCGCTTTTGCCATGCGATATCCGCTTCTCTGGGGTTGTCATACGCGAGTACACGCCGGCTGGTAGTGAGGGTTCTCGGTACAATGTCGTCAATGGGCGTCGTAGGCAAGCGTGTACCCGACTCACTGAACACATTGCTGGGTGTCTGCCCGTAAGATACGGGCAACAAAAAGGACATAGCCAAGGCAAGAGTGGCAACCCCTTTGAACGAAATTTTCATGAACGGTGTATTTTATGTTATCTGGGAGTATTGCTGCACCCTACACAGGGTGCAGCAATGAAATTTATTTAATGTTAAATACCATCGGGTTGACTTTCCGCCCCGCGATATCGCCAGGACATTTGGCACGTACATTATTGAACAAGTACGTATCACCTGGCTTGGCTTTATCTATCAGCTCCCGAGCAGCAGCATTGAACGTAGCGCCTACGTTCGTGATCTCCACCGGATCCTGTTTGCGGGGAAGATAGACTAGGGTAAATCCAGCAATCTCGCAACGCGCGTCGAAGTCAAAATTTTCTAAATCGGCAATAATGCCTTTTTGAGCCTTGAAGGTTCCATTACCTACATCACCGCCCAATGTTCCACCATATTTGGCGATGGGGTCGGGGATTCTTTTCACCCGAAACGCAAAGCTGGTGGATTCCAATCCCTCACCGCTTACGATGATTTTGGCATCATTGGTTTGCTCGGAAGCCGTAGCAATGAACTTGCCTACACCCGTTTGGCGCAGTGAAAGTCCACCTCCACTACCCGACACGCGCAGGGAATTGGAGGAAACACCTGCCGCTGCTACCGAGATAGGGTTGTCCACGCCGATGTAAATCACGTTCATTTTATCTGCGGAGACAGCTACCGAGCGGCGTCCTACCTCATACTCAAACGTTTTGGAGTACGTCTCCCGTTGCTTGGTACTCGGGTTGGTGAGGGTTACGCTGACATTGTACGTTTTAACACCCGTTTCTCTGGACACGGCACTGTACTTTGCAAAGCCATCTGCTCCTACCGGAAAGTTTTGTCCATTGATAGAAATCGACAGGTTCTCGGTGATGGATTTAGAGGTAGCTCCTACAGAAATCTCTGCTTCATAGGTTTCTCCGGCAATGACATAGCTTTTCTTGGCAGACGAAATCGGGATAAACTGATCCACTTTGAAAGCGGTAGCGCCAACTTGACCTACCAGGTAGTTCAGGATGGCTGCCTCCGAGCTTTTCATGTCGTTCTGGATTTTCGTCAGCAAAGGAAATACAGACGCGAGCGGCATCTGGTTGAAGGTGTACTCCGCCCAGGTCTTATTTTTAGCCTTTCTGTCTTTCTTCCATTCCTCCGATACCTTTAGAGAAATACTCTTCTCCAGATCATCTACGGTTTCGCGGGTGATGTTTGTACCGGGTGTGCCTTCCAGTCGGCGGACGAGATCCAGGAGCTTTGTATGGGTATTGTTGATTTCCTGTTCTAATTTGTCGCCATTCTTCTGGGTAACCAGATAGCGGGTAGTAATGTCTTTGTTCTTATAGCCCTTTGGCTGACCGGCGTGCTCTTCACTTTCTTCGACGGTATAGATGCCGCCGCTTCCATCGACCATGGCGGTGCGCAAGGACTCTACGTAGCGATTAAATTCTTCGGAAATATTCTGTACTTCTTTGGCTGCATTGAGCAAAGGCTGGTAGCGTGCCCGATCCTGTTCGACACTCTTACCGAGCGATTCCACTGCGAATGCATTGGCCGCATCGAAAATAGCATTGCTGTTTTTGATACCGGCATCAATGACGAAGAACGCATTGATGATTTTGGCAGATACGTTGAGCGCCAGCATCGCTGTCAACACGAGATACATCAGGTTGATCATCAGCTGCCTGGGCTCCTTTGGAATAGACATAATCTATGGATTTAACTGGTTTACAAAATTAAACGATTCAAAAAAACACCGGGGATTAACCCTGGCGACCAGTCATTGCAGAGATTACGCCCCCATAGATTTGGTTCAGCGAAGCGTACTTGGAATTCAGGGTATTGACATTGGCGTTGAGCTGCTTAAGGCTCTCGAGGTAGCTATTGGTAGCACCCGCAGAAGCTTCGAGGTCTTTCATCGCCTCATTCAGTTTTTTATAGAAATTGTCAGTAGCGTGGAGTTGGTCTTTCATACCAGAAAAATCAACTTTTTGCAGGGAATCCAACGCGCCGAGGTTAGACGACATTTTTTCAAGTTGCACAAGCATAGCGCCCAAGTGTCCTTCTACCACTTTGCCATCCAATGGATTTGCGGGAGCTGCCCCACCTGCAATTCCGGAACCGAAGGGAGCTGGTGCGGAAAAGCTTCCGTTGTAATTCTCCAATCCCGGGAAAAGTTTTTCCCAGTAATAGTCTTTATCTGGTGGAAGAAGGCCGAGCATCAGGAAGAGAAAGGCTTCCGTAAGCATACCAAAGGTGAGCATTTCATCGGCATACGGCCAGGATTGAATTTTGAATAGTGCTCCTACGAGTACGACGGATGCTCCTACTCCGATAATCAAATTTTTAACGTACTTGAAACCCTTTGATTTAAAAAAGTTAGCCATTGTTGCGACGCATTTAATGGGTTAGTGAAAAGGTTTTAAAAGAGGGAGTCAGGTTGTTATTAGCAATGGGACTCCCGTATTGCGAATGTTTGATACTATACTAGAAATCGTTGATAGAGCGACCCAAGAAGGTAATCACGTTGCGGAATCCGACGTATGATTTGGTCGTATCCTGAAATTCCCAGTTGCGGGTACCTGTTTGCAGGTAAAAATGGACATCTTTCCAGGAGCCCCCGCGAATAACTTTGCGCTTGTCGGCCAGGGTGTCATCTTCCTTGGCATCGTAGCGATAGTCTGGGTTGAGGTCATGCAGGAAAGAGTAGGCATTTTCGTGGAATGCGGAGGAGGTCCATTCGGCTACGTTCCCTGCCATATTGTACAGGCCATAATCGTTGGGGAAGTAGGCATCTGCTTTTACGGTGTACATGCCGCCGTCTTCCGGATAGTTACCGCGACCGGGCTTGAAGTTGGCCAGGAGGCAACCTTTTGCGTTGCGGATATAAGGACCGCCCCATGGGTAGGGAGCAGATTCGTGTCCGCCGCGGGCAGCGTATTCCCATTCGTGCTCGGTAGGAAGGCGGAAATCTTCCGTGCTGATGATATCGCTTTTATTTTTGGTGTTTTGTGCAGCCAAGGCCTGGTTGTACAGCTTGGTTCTCCAGTAACCAAACGCGTTGGCCATGTGCCAGTTGATACCCACCACCGGGTAATCATCGTACGCCGGGTGCCAGAAGTAGTTACGGGCGATAGGCTCGTTGTAGGAGTAGGCAAAATCGCGGACCCAAACGAGCTCATCGGGATAAACACTGGGCACAGTAACCGTTACGAAGAACTCCTTGCGCGACTTGGCTTTGCTGCCGTTTCCTTTATCTTTCGCAGCAGCTTGCCAGTCGTACTGCGCAGCCTGTTGCATATCGTAGTAGCGATACTTATAGGAGAATGAAGCCGGATTGTATTCCAGGCGCTCCGAAGAGCTTTCTTCCCGACTGAGGTAAATTTCTTCCTTGGTTTCTGCCAACTCCTCATCTTCCCAGTCGATTTCCTGGTCCCAATCGAGGGCTTGTTCGCCAAATTCATCGTCCTGTTCCGTTCCGTCATCCAGCTGCTCGAGGAAATGCCCGAGGGCACGGTGGGCTTTTTCGTCGCGGATCCATTCGATAAACTGGCGGTATTCGTTATTTGTGATTTCCGTTTCGTCCATGTAGAAACCAGTAATGGAGATGGTCTTTGGCCGTTGTACAAAGGTGCTGTTGACATCCTGGTCGCTGGGACCGATAAGCAGCGTGCCGGAGGATACATAGACCATGCCATAAGGATTAATCCCTGACCAGGATGGCCTTTCCAACACACCAGTCAATTCACCAGTCTCCTGCTTGCCACAGGAAGTCAAAGAAATCACCAGGAGACCTAGTGCGAGCTTAAGTACGTTTTTCATGTTTACAACCGAGTTTTCCTTCCGATTTAATCTGGCCCGAATTGGGCGACGCAAATATAGACCGTTTAAAAAATTTACAAAAGGCAAAGGTGTATTAACCGAGACAGAGAGGGGTAGTGGATGTGGATTTGGCAACAAGCTAACGCCGCTGCAATCATTCTTATTTTGAAGACATGGCATATTCTGACGCATTTTAATTTTTTTGCGAAATAACGTTCGTGGCTAAGTGCTGGATGGCCGGGAGTACAGGAATAGACGTTATATCAAATGGCGGGAATACTTTGGGTAATCAGAATAAAATTTCCTTGAAAACGCAGGTAGTTTCGGCGCTAGTATATAATTGGTTTTTTTTCTTATAAGTTCCTCGGGTTGTAAATAATTTTGGGCTGCCTGCGCGCGCCGAGCGTACGGGGGAGGGTGTATTGCAGGGCAATTTCATGGCTGCCCTGGTTGACCTGTTGTAGGGGCGATAGGGAAATATCGTAGGCATACGCCATTTTCCATCGTTCGCCCAGGTTGGTACCGACTAGTGCACAAACGGCATCCAGGCTATTGGAGTGGTATCCGCGAAGGGTAGCGCCTAAGAACAGGCTGTTATTGTACTTCACGAGCAGCCCGGCATTCGTTTGGTACTGAATGCCATCGGTTTGCAGTTGCAGGGCGGGGTGTACGGACCACAAGCGATTTAGTTCCAGGTTGAAACGCAGGTAGGCCGCCGCGGAAGGCAACATGCGTACGTGCAGGATACCAAGGTCAATGCTGGGTTGGTTGAGTTGGCGTACGCTGAGGCCGATCTCGGCGGAGGGCATCTGATAAACTAGTCCGAGGCTTAGGGATGGACTGCTTCCTTGTACCAAGGTTTGCGGAAGGGTAATATCCTGGTGATTGATATTTTGGTCCTGGTAGAATCCACCGGGCGTGCGCAGCAGGTTTCCGTCGATGCCTTTTTGTATGAGGCCGGCGCCTATCCCTACGGCAAGTATTCCACTGCCCATCGATTTTTGATAGCTATAGGCCACGTGTAGCTGGTTATTGCGTTCGGCGCCGATGCGATCGCTCTCCAGCTGAAATCCGATGCCCCCGCGCAATTGTTCGAAAGGCGCATGGGCGTCTATAAACCGGGAATCCGGAGAGCCTTCCAGGCCTACCCACTGAGCTCGGGCACCGGCAGTAGCGGAAATGGCAAAATCCATACCGGCATAGGCAGGATTTTGATGAAAAGGATTGAGGAGAAACAACGAATACTGCGCCACCTGTTGGCTATTCGCAAGGAAGGGGAATAACCCCAAAGCGGCAAAGAGAAGCGTGCTGCGCATACAGAGTTAGTCGTTTATGTGTAGTTGTCGGAGTACTTCCAGTGCGTGTTCCGGATTAGTGAGCGGCGTTTGGCAGGTGAAATCGGTGCATATATATATGAAGGATTGGTTTTTATTACCCCGGCCTGCGAGCAGCGGAAATTCGAGGGTAGGCTGTTCGGCCACGAGCAGGGTGTGGTTGGGGAGGTAGTGCCGGTTTAGAAAATGCGCCCATTCCCCGGCCTCTGCTCCGGTAATAGCTACTTCAAAAGCAGGATAAGCCAGCGCAGTAAGCCCAGAAGCCCACTGGGAGAAGGAGGAGGGGTATTTTTGTACTGCTTCCTGCATGTTTTGAGCCATTCGGAGGGCCAAGGCTTTATATTCCGGTTTTCCGAAAAAAACGGAAGCACGGAGTAGGTTGTGCAGCATCATGGCGTTGCCGGAAGGGGTTGCTGAGTCCATTAACTCCTTTTTTCGCACCACGAGGTCTTGCTGGAGTTCCGAAGTAAAAAAGAACAAACCGGATTGGGTATCGTAAAATGATGGAAGGACGTAATCGAGTATATTGGCTGCGTGCCGCAGGTAGAACGGATTGAAGGTGATGGCATAGACCTCAAATAGGGCATGGAGCAGGTTGGCATAGTCGTCCAGAAAAGCGTCGATATGTGCCCGGCCTCCATCGGAGGTGGTAGCATACGTATGGAAAAACCCTTTTCCGTCTGGCTTTTTCAACCGATTTAGGAGAAACGAGATATTCCGCTCTGCAATATCGCGGTAGATGGGGTCTTCGAGAGCGGCATACGCACGGGCAAAAGCAGCACACATGAGCGCATTCCAGTCGAGGAGGATTTTATTGTCGAGTCCCGGGCGGATTCGTTTCTGCCGTTCTTTAGATAATGTTTGGCGAACAGCTTGCAGGCGTACGTCCAGCTCTTCTTCCGAAAACCCATGGGATGCGGCGAAGGCGGCATCAGACGATGGCCGCTGCAATATATTGGTGTTTTCCCAGTTGCCCTCCGGAACGGCCTGCGCATATTGGCTGTACCAGCTCGCGTCGTCTCCCAGCGTGGCTTGCAGTGCCTCCCATGTCCAGGTATAGAATTTACCTTCTTCTCCTTCCGAATCGGCGTCGAGGGCAGAATAAAAGCCGCCTTCCGGGCTAAATAGCTCGCGTTGTACGAAATCCAGTGTCTGAACGATGGCTTTTTTATAGGAGTTTTGCTGGGTGTGTTTATACAAATCGCTCAGCAAGGTGACGAGCAGGGCGTTGTCGTACAGCATTTTTTCAAAATGGGGAATCACCCATGCCTGATCGACGGTGTAGCGGCAAAATCCTCCGCCTACCTGGTCGTAGATTCCGCCTTTGAGCATACAGTCCACCGAAAAGAGGGCGTGTTCCAGCGCATTTTGGTTGCCGGTGTGAAAATGGTATTCCAGGAGGAGCTGCAAGGTCATCGTTCCAGGAAATTTAGGTGCTCCGCCGAATCCGCCGTAAGTGGTATCGAACCCAGGTGCCAGGGTGCGATAAATGGCGTGGATGGTTTCGGGCTGACAGGGGGAGTCGCCGGTCTCCAGCACCGGCAGCGTTTGTACGAATGCTTGTTCGGAATGCTGGATAATGTCGGTAAGCCGGCTGGCTTGTGTGTCAATTTTTTCTCTTTCGTGGACAAACAACTCGTGGAGGTGCTTGAGCAATTGCACCCAGGAAGGCCGGTTGAAAGCGGGTTTGGGTGGGTAGTAGGTTCCGGCATAAAAAGGGCGCCCATCCGGGGTCAGGAAGCAATTCAGCGGCCAGCCTCCGCCACCAGAAATAGCCTGGCAAGCCTGCATATATATATGGTCAATATCCGGCCGCTCTTCTCTGTCCACCTTGATGTTGATAAAATGGGTGTTCATGTAGGCGGCTACTTCCGGATCCTCAAAGGATTCCCGTTCCATGACATGGCACCAGTGGCAGGTGGAATATCCGATACTCACCAGAATAGGCTTGTTCTCCATCGCCGCTCGTTCAAACGCTTCCGGTTTCCAGGAATACCAGTGAACGGGATTGTGGGCGTGTTGCAATAAGTATGGACTTGTTTCAAATCGAAGTCTGTTCATAAGTCAAACGCTGCGTCTTTTCCGGCAGTAGCCGGTCATCTTGCGGATGGGTGTGCACGATGCCTGGGTAGCCCGGGATGATTAAAAAAATCGGCCCCGACCACACACGCTATCATATAGTAAGGTAAATATGAGGTAAAAGTTTTGTACTTGGCTTGTTTCGTTGATATAAATGCATCGGCTTGCCGGCTGAAAGCAATTGAAAAAATTTAAAACAAAATGTTGATAATAAAAAATAGTTGTTTATTTTTGTGTTGTCGGATGGGGATGATGCCCGGATAGGGGGTATGGTAGCCGAATCATCCGCTCAGAATTAGGGTTTAGGCAGTATTTTTTTGTTTTAAAAAACCTTGCATTATGAAACACAAAAATTCCAGTGCTTCTGGTGGTCGAATCCATCTCGGTGATTATGCGGAGCACCGAAGCCGCACGTTGCCTGTGTTATCGGAATCCGGTTCGTTTACCTTAATCCAGGCGGGTCGGCGGTTTATGCTGGGGCTGCAGGGGGTGGTAATGGCTATCCGGTACAAGGTGTTTTTTTTACGGTCGGGTTTTCAGGCGTTTTTCAGCAAAACATCTGTTCGCCTGGGTATTATTGGTCTTGTACTGTTTTTGTTTTTTGGGGAAGAGCTGCGGGTAGTGCTGCATTTGCCCTGGCGGGGTGGGACGGCCCTGGGGCGCATGGAAACGATGCCTGTGTCGGGAGAGCGGGATGCGATGAGCCTGGCTCAGCCTGCGTTGTCTGCGGCATCGGTTCAGTCGGAGGCTGTTTTTACTACTGTTTCGGTAGAGGATTTGGACCCTGTTCAGGTACAGCGGTATATCGATCGCTTTTCCCAGGTCTCGAGGCTGGAGATGAAACGATTTGGTATTCCTGCTAGCCTCCTCATGGCACAAGGGATATCGGAGAGCCGGGCGGGAAGTAAAGAGTCGGCACTAAAGCACAATAATCATTTTGAGCAGCAACTCCGCGGTCAGAAGTTTAAGACGGCCTGGGATAGCTGGCGGACACACAGTCTGTTCATGGTAAAAAGGTATCCTTCGCTACTTGAATATGGCGAAGACGTCGATGCCTGGGCAAAGGCGTTGCGCCGAGCAGGGTATTCCCACGAGTGGAATTATGCCCGCCGTTTGCTTCGTATCATCGATGCGTATCAACTCCGCGAGTTGGACAGGCACTGAGCCTGGGTCGATTTTGAGTATGCCTTTCCTTTTCTGATTTGTTGATATACTTTCTGAGGCTGTCCATGTCGGGCAGCCTCTTTTTAGTATGGTATCCATCTTCTGGATAGGTCAAAACGGCTGGCAGAACTACCTGAAGAAAATTATTCAGCCATCCGATGAACCCATTCAGCCAACGCTATGGTTTATTCGATATGCGTACGCGGCCGTGCGGTGCATACCCATGGTTTTGCCTGGGTACCGGATAAGTCGAAAGCAGTATTAGTACAATCGGGTGTTAAACACTACTTTTGTGCGTCTAAATGATAAGTGATATCCCATGGGGCGAATTATTGCCATTGATTATGGAACCAAACGGACAGGTATAGCGGCTACTGACCCTCTACGGATTATTGCCAATGGGATAGGAACCTATCCTACCGGAGAGGTACTGGCTTTTTTGAAGACCTATATCGCATCGGAGCCGGTGGACTGTATTGTGATTGGAGACCCTCGGTATCCGGATGGTAATCCCGCTCAGTTAGCCGGGCAGGTTCGCGTTTTTGCAAACGCTATCCGAAAGCTTTTTCCCGATATAGAGATAGCCCTGCACGATGAACGGTTCACTTCGGTAGAAGCAAAGCAAATTATTCTCCAGTCGGGGATAGGAAAGAAAAAACGCCAGAACAAGGCGCTGGTAGATAAGGTCAGCGCGGTACTCATCCTGCAGGATTATATGGAGCACCTTCGCTTGGCACCTGATAAGCAACAGAATAAGGAAATACAATAAATACAGCGAATGATTTTGCCAATTTATGCCTACGGGCAGGCCGTGCTTCGGCAGAAAGCCCTTGAGATTGACTCCTCTTTTCCGGATTTACAATCCCTGATAGCCAACATGTGGGAAACGATGTACCACGCAGAAGGAGTTGGCCTGGCTGCCCCTCAGATAGGTCAGCCTATCCGTTTGTTTTTGGTGGATACCCTACAGATGGAGGAACGGGGAAAGCAGGTAGATCAGGCGGTGAAAAAAGTTTTTATCAATGCGCAGATGCTGGAAGAATCGGGCGATGTATGGTCTTATGAAGAGGGCTGCCTCAGCATTCCGGATATTCGGGGCGAAGTGGAGCGGCAGCCACGCATTCGTATAAAGTACCAGGACGAACACTTTCAGGAGTTTGAGGAAGAATTTACGGGTATAACTGCTCGGGTGATTCAACATGAGTACGATCACATCGAGGGGATTTTATTTGTCGAAAAGCTCAAGCCGATCAAAAAGCAGATGATTCGTCCGAAGCTGGAGAATATTCGCAAAGGGAAGGTGAAAGCCGACTATCGGCTTAAGTTTGCCAACTTGTAGTTACTTTCGGCCAAAGTCGGCAGGGATTTCCCCCCATGCGGCGGTATTCCATTTCAGTATAGGGTTGTCATACCGATTGGTTTCCAGCCATTGTTCGGCTCTTCGGATTACTTCAAACAATTCGGCGGTAGCAGCAGATGGTTTGAGGGTGGTTTTGCATTTTTTTTGCCGCACCCACTTAATCGCGTTTTCTGAGTCGGAGTAAATGGTGAGCGGTGGCTGTCCTTCTTTTTGAAGAAACGCCAAGGCATGGACGATACCCAAAAACTCGCCGATGTTGTTCGTGCCGAGTTGAAATTTTTTGTGGAAGAGCTGCTGGCCGGTTCTTGTATAGACCCCCTGATACTCCATCACGCCGGGGTTCCCGCTGCAAGCAGCATCTACACATAGGCTCATAGGCTGGTAGGTGCCTGCTGAAATGGGCTTGCCGGACCGGCGCGTAGTGGCTTTGGGGGTAGTTGACTTAGAAGGGGGGGGAGCCGAGAAAGCAGCTTGTGCCTCCTCTTTAGTGGGAAACGATTGGTAGCGGGCACCGGGAAATCCTTTGATTTGTGCTTCACAATCACTCCAGGAAAGGTAAATGCCGGGCTTCGCACCCACCCATACTACATAGAATTTCTTTTTTGTTGCCATGGCGCAAAAAAACGGTTTTTTCCGATATTTCGCCACCCGGCTGAAAAGCGTCCCCATAAATTGTCGTTTTGCCGGCACGTATGGCTGCGCAGATAAATGCACAAAAGTTCCAAAAAATGTTTGTCGATACACACGCACATTTATATCATACTGATTTCGATGCGGATCGGGAGGAAGTATTGCTACGTACCCGGCAGGCGGGGGTTGATCTGGTCTTTTTGCCGAACGTGGACAGTAGGAGCATCGAACCCATGCTTTCCCTGGAAGCAGCGCATCCTGGAGTGTGTCATGCCATGATGGGATTACATCCTTGCTCGGTAGGTGCCGGGTATGCAGACGAACTACACCTCGTTCGCACCTGGCTGGAGAAGCGCCCTTTTTGTGCCATAGGAGAAATTGGAATCGACTTGTATTGGGACAAGACCTTCCGTAGGGAGCAGGAAGAGGCTTTTATGCAGCAGGTGGCCTGGGCATTAGAGCTGGATTTGCCCATCATTATCCACTCCCGGGAATCTACGGGAATAATCCTAGACTTGCTGGAGCCTATTCGGCAACCCAGGCTTCGGGGGATTTTTCATTGCTTCTCAGGTACAGCAGCAGAAGCGCAACGGGTAATAGCGCTGGGTTTCTTGTTGGGTATCGGAGGGGTGCTCACATTCAAAAAATCCGGGCTGGATATACTGCTTGAAGATATCAGCCTGGATCACTTGGTACTGGAGACCGATGCTCCGTATCTGGCGCCGGTGCCGTATAGAGGAAAGCGAAATGAGAGTAGTTGGATTCCATTGGTGGCCGCCAAGTTGGCTGAGGTAAAAAAAATAGATTTGGGAATAGTTGCCGCGCAGACGACGGCAAATGCCCGAAAACTATTCGGGATGTAGGTAGATGTTGAGCACCTATTTGAGCAGTTCTTTTTAACAACTTATTGCCTTACAGGCCAAACCGTAAAAAATTAGGTTGAATTTTGGAAGTGCGGAAATAAATTTTGGCAACTAACAATAGGTTCAACAGTAAAATGAATAGAAGTACGCTTAGAGATATGACAGGGGGATAAATTTTGTTTTCTGCTAACTTTTTACAAAATTTGTCGCTGTAAGGTTGGATAAAAGAAGTGAATCTTTATTTTTGCCTTGCTTACAAAAAAAGCCAGTTCTACAGGGAGAGGTGCTCGAGTGGTTGAAGAGGCACGCCTGGAAAGCGTGTATACCTGAAAGGGTATCGCGGGTTCGAATCCCGCTCTCTCCGCCCTGTAAAATCAAATGTTCTTAAATCATTTCGTATTAAATTATCGTAAAACCTTGTTAACCATGCGTAAATTGTTTGCTTTTCTGCTCGTGATTGGCATGATTTTGTTTGCTGCTCCCGCAACGTTCGCTCAGGATGCTGCTGCTCAAGAATCTGCCGCTACTGAAAAAGTTGATGAGGCCGCTGCCGCTGACGAAGCCGCTCCTGCAGAGGAAGCTGCCCCTGCTGCTGCAGCAGCTGCTGAAGAGCCTGCCAAGATGTCGGGCTATCAGATGGTCATCAAGTACTTCATTGATGGTTCTTGGGGCTGGATGACGCCGGTATTGTTCTGTCTGATCATCGGTCTGGCTTACTGCATCGAGCGTATCATCACGCTGTCTATCGCTTCTACCAACACCGACAAGCTCATCTCCCGCATCGATGAGAAGCTGAAGTCTGGTGATGTTGACGGTGCTCGTGAAGTGTGCAAATCGACTCCTGGCCCTACCGCCAGCATCCTCTTCGAAGGACTCAAGAATGCCGACAAAGGCCCAGATGCTGTTGAAAAGGCTATGGTTTCTTACGGCGGTGTACAGATGGGTCTCCTCGAGCGTGGCCTCGTCTGGATTTCCCTGTTCATCGCGCTTGCTCCGATGCTCGGGTTCATGGGTACTGTTATTGGTATGATCCAGGCCTTCGACCAGATTGAAGCAGTAGGTGATATGTCACCAACCGTCGTTGCCGGTGGTATCAAAGTGGCTCTTCTTACTACGGTGTTCGGTCTTATCACGGCTATCATTCTCCAGATTTTCTACAACTACATCATCTCCAAAATTGACTTTATCGTCAACAAAATGGAAGATGCTTCTATCGCATTGGTAGATGTAATGGTAGAAAACAACGTTTTCAAGGGATAATCGAAGTTGATTCTTAAACTTCCAATTATTTCCGTTCACCCTGTAAAGAGATTACAATGGTTGCATTATATAAACTGTTGGCCGCGCACGGCCAACGCATTGCGCTCGGAGTTGGTGTGGCGATTTCTGCAATCTTCCTTCTGACCGTTTTCATGGGCCTGGAGGAGTTCAACGGATTGACTAAGCAGGATAGCTATGGCACGCACATTTTCGATGCCGGCCTGATGGGTGCTATCGTACTTACTATAATCGCTTTGGCTGCTACGGCTTTCTTCGGTGTTTACCAGGTAGTGACACACTTCCGTCAGTCTATCCGGGGAATTCTCGGAGCTGGTGTATTGGTAGTGATTTTCTTTATCCTCTACGCTATGTCCAGTGGGGAAGCTACCGGAGCGGTTGCTGCCTCTATGGAGCGCGTTGGTGGTGTTACTCCTTCAATTCTTCGCTTCATCCAAGCGAGCAGCTCGTTTACGATCCTTCTGATTGTAGCGACGTTCTTAATACTGGTTCTGGCCGAGATTCGGAACGCTTTCAAATAAGAATGCCATGTCAAAATCCAAAGCTAGGAATACAACGACTGAAATTAACGCCGGATCCATGGCAGACATCGCGTTTCTGCTGCTTATCTTCTTCTTGGTTACTACTACACTGGTCGAAGATGCAGGGATTACGGTAAAACTACCACCATGGTCTGAGGATGAACCCGATATCACCAAACTGAAAACACGAAACGTGTATTCCGTGCTGGTGAACGCTCAGAATCAGCTATTGGTGCGCGGTGAGCCTATGCGCGTAGAAGAGTTGCGTTTGAATGCGAAAGAATTCATCGCCAACCCTACCGGCAGAGAGGATTACTCCGAAAAGCCGAGCAAAGCGCTTATCATGCTCAAAAATGACCGGGGTACGCATTATGGAACCTATATCACCGTGTACAACGAGCTGAAAGGGGCCTACAATGAACTCTGGGACGAAATGGCTCGCCGTAAGTACGGGGTACCCTATAGTGAAGATCTTCCTTCCGCTTGGAAAAAAGCAATAAAGGATGAAATTCCAATGGTACTCTCCGAGGCTGAGCCTACGAACTTCGGTGAAGAAAATTGATTCCAACCCGGTAGATCCGGAATTTACGAAAAACGCGACTTGCGATAAAATCAAAAGTTATGTCAAAATTTGTTAAGAAAAGGGGACGCGGAACGCCTGGAATCAATACTTCCTCCTTGCCTGATATCATCTTCATGTTGTTGTTCTTTTTCATGGTGGTAACCAAACTTAGAGACTCTGAGCTCAAAGTACGCGTGATTACTCCCTTCGGAACAGAACTGACCAAACTGGAAGAGAAGTCATTGGTAAATACCATCTATGTAGGGCGTCCGTTGGAGCAGTTCCAGTCTATCTATGGAACTAAGCCACGTATGCAGCTCGGCGATAAATTTGCGGAACCTAACGAAATTCCGCTCTTCCTCGAGCGTTTTCGTGTGAAAATTCCCGAAGTGCAGCGCCCCAAAATCACTACCTCGCTGCGTGTAGATGGACAGGCAACCATGGGGATCATCCAGGATATCAAAACGGAGTTGCGCAAAGCCAATCAGCTTAAAATCAACTACTCGACGAAGAAAAAGCCCAACGCCTAATTTATCGATGATATGAAAAAAAAGGAGCCTTCCCACCAGAAGGCTCCTTTTTCATTTTAACGCAGTCTGTCCATCGACCGGACCAGCTTATCGTCCTTTTGTATATTCCGTAACGCCAACACCTGGGCCACAAGTCCGGCCACCGGCAGTAAGGCACCTATCGCCGGACGTAATGCCGCCAGCTCCGGCAACTGGTTCCGGCTCGCATTCAACATATACGCAATAGCCGCTACCACGAGTAGCGTAGCCGCCAAACCGACTTTGGTAAGCAAGGTTTGTGCTCTTCGGTTTCGGAAAAGGAAAACAGCCACTAATAACAGGAAGGCCACGAGCAATAACAGGATTAGTAGTCCGCTTTGATCCGTCGCACTGAATACCCCGTCTGAAAAGATAGGCGATTCAGATACGGGCGTGCTCAAACGTGCCAGCGGGGAAAAAGCGGCACCGCTCAAAAAACCGGCACCCAACAGCAGGTAAATAGTCTGAATTCGTTGAAGCATAAATTCTTTTTTGGTAAAAATAGATTTTGGCACCCGAAATACGGAACTTGCCAGAACTTGTTTTATCCGCGAAAAAAAAATAGTATGGCTTCGTTCAAAAATGCCCCCTGGAGTTATTGGGAATTGGAGAGCTTATTGTCCGGGTACCCCGTGGCTATTCTCGGAAGTGGTATCGTGGGGTTGAGTACCGCTATCTTTTTAAAGCGCATGCAACCCGACCTACCGGTATTGGTGTTGGAGCGGGGGCCACTTCCTACCGGCGCAAGTACCCGCAATGCCGGATTTGCCTGTTTCGGAAGTATGACCGAGCTTTTGGACGACCTGAGCCATCAGCCAGCGGATGCCGTATGGTCACTGGTAGAACGCCGGTATCGGGGACTACAGCGGCTGCGTGGGCTCATAGGGGATACCCGGATGCGCTACGAACCACTCGGTGGGTATGAAGTGTTCCCGTCTTCAGAAGAAGCTATATTCCAAACCTGCCTGGAGGCCTTGCCCGCCTTTAATCGGCAAATGCAGCCCATCACCGGTCGCACCGATACGTTTCAAATCGCCGATGCCCATATTTCCCGGTTTGGATTTCAGTCCGTGCGCCATCTGATAAAGAATACGGGCGAAGGTCAGATTCATACCGGTGAAACATTGGCTGCCCTGCTGGCACTGGCGCGGCAAATGCACATAGAAATCCTGAATGGAATGGACGTGCACGCCATCGACCCGGATGCATCCGGCGTTTGGCTTCACTTCGAACAGGGAAGCCTCCATTTCGAAAAAGTATTGATAGCTACCAATGGGATGGCACAACAGCTGTTGCCCGAACTGGAGGTAGAACCCGCCAGAAACCAAGTACTTATTACCCAGCCCATTCCCAACCTGCCGCTTCAGGGTAGCTTCCACTACGATAAAGGATACATCTATTTCCGAAATATCGATCAGCGGGTATTGCTAGGGGGCGCGCGGAACAGCGCTTTCGAAGAAGAACGGACAGATCTATTTGGCACTACTACTGCTATTCAACAAACGCTGCTCAACCTCCTGAAAGAGGTCATCCTTCCCGGTGTGCCCGTGGAAGTGGACAGGTGGTGGAGCGGAATAATGGGAGTAGGGGAAAGCAAATCCCCCATCGTTCGCATGCTACATCCGCACCTCGGTGTTGCCGTGCGCATGGGCGGGATGGGCGTAGCCATCGGTAGCCTCGTCGGGGAAGAAGCAGCCCAAATGCTGCTCCAAAATTAAAACCGGAAATTTTGTAGGTTTGTGCCGCTATGAAAAAATATCGCAGCATCCCGACCTATGTTGTTCCGGCCCTGACGGCCATTTTGTTGTTAATCGCCCTGCACGCCCAAGGGCAGAGCAAACAACGGGTAAAGGTAATCCACGCTATTGAACTGATTTTGCTCCAAGGCGATAGCGCAAACTTTCAGAAATTACACGGCAAGGTTGAGCTCAAACACGAAGATGCGTTTATGTACTGCGATACCGCCATCATCGAAAACGAAACCCACGTAGTCGCTCAGGGTAATATCGTAATCCAACAAGGCGACTCCCTAGAAATTTTTGCCGACAGCCTCATCTATGATGGCCTGACCCGCATCGCATTCCTGAACGGAAACGTCGTGCTGGTAAATGCAGGCCAGGAACTATTTACCGATGAACTGGAGTATGACCTCAATACGAAGATCGCCCGATATTTTACCGGCGCCTCCCTGGTGAGCGATTCGCTGCAACTCACCAGCCGGAAGGGATTTTATTACGCGAAGGCCAGGGAAGCTTTTTTTTCAGACAGCGTCGTCGTCACAGACCCCAAATTTTCTCTGATAGCCGATTCGCTCCTCTACCAGGTGCCGGATAAACGCGTCGTTTTCCAGGGACCAACCGTACTTACCACCGACAGCAGCCGCATTTACTGCGAACAAGGATTCTACAACACAGCAACCGAACAGGCTGTTTTTTCTGTCAACGCCCAATACCAGAAAGGAAGCCAGCAGGCCGTGGCAGACAGCATTTTTTTCGACAACCTCCAACAGGTGTACGAACTCAAAGGGAACGCCGTCGTAGAAGATAGTGCCCGCTATGCCAACGCTTCCTACATCCGCTATGATGAAAAAAAAGAGGAGGCTTTTCTTAGCGGAAATGCCCGCTATAAATCGGGCGACCAGGATATCCAATCAGAAGAAATTACCTACAACGAAAAATCAAAAACGTATTCCACCAAAGGACGGTCCACGGTGTCAGAACCACCCCAATTACTTATGGCCGACTCCCTGCAGTTCGATGACGCCAGCGGACTGGGGCATGCAAGCGGTAATGTCATCTGGCAAGACACCGCCGCAGAAAACACCATCCTGTGCGGGCAGGCAGATTACAATAAGGAACAGGATTTTTTCAAGGCATTCGATGGGATACCCGGGCGCCCTGAGCTGATTAGTGTGCTCGACCAGGATTCTCTCTTCCTCTCCGCAGATACCCTCGTCTCCTTTCGGCCCCTTCCATCAGATAGCCTACAACAGGATACCGCTCGTCGGATTCTTTCGTACGGACAGGTGCGGATGTACAAAGAAAACTTTCAGGCAACTTGTGATTCTATGCTCTACCACGACGGCGACTCCCTGTTCGTATTGATGGGAAACCCCGTAATTTGGTCTGATACCAGTCAATTCGTAGCAGATACTATTTATGTCTATCTCAAAGACCGTCGGATTCACCAGATATACCTAAAACAAAATGCCTTTATTCTAGTCGTCTCCGACGGGATTTACTTCAATCAGATCAAGGGGAGGGATATTCTGGCTCATTTTATGGAGGAAGAACTGGAGCGCATGGATGCGTCGGGCAATGCAGAGGTCATCTACTATGCCAAAGATGCGGAAGATGCCTATGTAGGTGTCAACCAAACCGCATGTAGCGATATGGTCATCCGAATGAAATCCAACGAAGTGAAGCGGATCACTTTCCTGAGTACCCCCACCTCCACGTTAATGCCCATGGGGAAGGCAGAGCATAATACCCTGCGTCTGAAAGGGTTCCAATATATAGAAGAGGGTAGGCCGCTGAAGCGGGAGGATATTTTTGTAAAATCGAATGATTGATGTTATGTGGGTTCGCATGTTGCTTATCGCCGTATTGCTCACGGGTATGGTCAGTAGGGGGGCTGCTGCTCCGCCCGATAGCTGGGATACCGCATCCAGGTTGTACGGCCGCGGGGAATTCCAAGCTGCAGCGCGACAGTACGAATTGTTACTGGCACGCGGGTACACCGGAGCAGCCTTATTCAATAACCTAGGTGCCTGTTATACTCAGATGGGCGAATGGGGCCAAGCTCGCCTCGCCTTCGAACGCGGTATTCGCTTTTATCCAAAACAAAAGAGCTTCCAGGCTCACCTGGATCGCATCAAACCCAGCCTCGCAGATACCTACCTGGAAGAAGCAAGCCTACCGGGTAGCTGGCCGCATTTGAAATTATTAGATAGATTGCCGGTCAGCGGATGGCTTACCCTTGGTTTAATCAGTTGGTACCTGGCTATCCTCGGACTGCGCCTGGGAAAGCGACCAGGATTCTATTTTCTTGCCCGCCGGCAGTGGATGAGCTGGACGGTTGCCGTGGTAGCCTGGCTCGCAGTCGGAATTGGGCTGACCAGCTGGTACCAACTGCGCGACGATAAGGAAGCTATTGTATTACCGGCTGAATCTGCGTTGTATCTGGCTCCGGATGCACGAAGCCCGGTGGTTCGTACCCTGCATTCCGGACTGAAGGTTCGGATTGCTACCGCAGATGGAAACTGGAAAAAAATCTGTCTGCCGAATGGCGATGAGGGCTGGATTGCCGGCAAGGACATCGAGCGGGTCTATCCTGTTTTATAATCCGGTTCCGCGCATTTGATTACCTTTAGTGGGCACACCGTAAAACTGTAGCTATGCCAACGTACGCACAAACCCTGCGCTTGTATCTGCAGGAAGGCAAAATAGAAGAGGCACTCAGCCATATCCTCGACACCCTGACAGCATCCGGTAAGCCGTATAGCGACCTATTGAATATGGCTACTATGCAGAAAGGCACCTTGAGCAGAATTTCCCGCGATTTTCATAACGGACTTCTTACCTCCGAACAGTATAATATCGGTATCAACAAGGTGAACAATGCCGTGCTGTATATTATCGATGAAGTAGAAAAGAAAGGTATTGAAGGGCATATCCCCGCCCTTCGCCTCGATCCGGTTCCACCGCTGGCGGTTAAGGATACAAAAATAAAAATCCTGTTTTTAGGCGCTAATCCTATGGATGCCACCCGCCTTCGCATCGCGGAGGAATTGCGCGACATTGACACCGGGCTTCGTATGGCAGCGGAGCGTGACCGCATCGTGTTGGCTCAGCGTTGGGCGGTAACGACGGAAGTACTTCAGCAGGCTATGCTGGATGAGACCCCCACCATTATCCATTTCTCCGGACACGGAACGGAAGAAGGTATTATGTTGGAAAACAGAGAGGGAAGAAGCCAGCTAGTATCAGAATCTGCATTGGCCGGATTGTTTACGCTGTTTTCCGACAGTATCCGCTGTGTGGTGTTGAACTCTTGCTTTTCACTTGGTCAGGCACAAGCTATCTCGGTGTCTATCCCATTTGTAGTAGGCATGAAATCGAGTATGCCAGACGAGGCTGCCATCGCTTTTTCACTGGGATTTTACAGAGCAATCGGTGCAGGGAGGGAGGTACCTTTTGCGTTTGATTTGGGAGTGAATGCGATTAAACTGGCAGGATACGCCGGAGCTGATTTGCCCGTTCTGTTGTGCAAAGCAACGGATCCAGGCAGCCCGAAAGCGCATTGAGGGAGGATATTCAAAACAAGCGCAGGGCCGTCCGAAAATTCTTTTGGTTTATCGTGGTAAAAAAAAAGTATTCTGCCGCTTTTAGCAACAGAATACTTTTGTGTGACCTGTTTAATCTAACCTAATTTGGATGCCGTCAGGCTATCCGGAGGTACGAAAAGTAGGTGTTTGTATTATTCCTTACCGCCTTTCAGCTGGTCCATATAGGCTTCCAGCTCTGCCCACTGGCCATCTGCTGCCAGTTGTGCCTGCTTGGGCCAGGTAGTAGGATCGTGCATAGCGAATTTGCTTCCGGCTGCTTCGAGAATCGCTTTGATGGATTCAGCAGAAGCGGCAGCCAGTTGTGCCCAAGTGCTGATACCTGCTGCATGCAGCAGCTCTTCGATTTTAGGACCAACTCCTTCGATGAACTTCAGGTCGTTGTCCTTTACTTTTTTTCCGGAAGGAAGCGTGTGGGTTCCAGCCTTAGCGGTCGGTGCTGCTGCTTTTGCAGGCGCCGGAGCGGCAGCAGGAGCTGCTTTAGCTGCTGGAGCCACCACTTGTGCCGGCAGAATGCTGACATACGTACGGTTGTCCTTGCGCTTTCTGAAGGCTACGCGGCCTTCAATTTGTGCGTGCAGGGTGAAATCGCGACCCATATAAACATTTTCACCTGGGTGGAACTTCGTTCCACGCTGGCGAACAATGATGTTGCCGGCTTGTGCCACCTGGCCACCGAACAGCTTGACTCCAAGTCGTTTGCTTTTACTGTCCCGGCCGTTATCCGAACTACCTACGCCTTTCTTATGTGCCATGGTATTGGGTTGTTTTTTTTGTTAAAAAATAACTGATTCCGCCCGGTGGGATCAGGAAATAGAATCTACCTTAATCTTCGTAAAGCACTGGCGGTGACCGTTTTTCACGCGATACCCTTTACGGCGCTTTTTCTTGAACACGATTACTTTGTCCCCTTTTTGGTGACCGAGTACAGTAGCTTTTACTTTGAGGGGAAGCGTGGGTTTTCCAAGCTCGACTTTCCCGTCGCGGTCAACCAGAAGCACCTGGTCGAAAGAAACGGCGTCGCCCTCTGCAGCGGCTAGCTGGTGGACGAAGAGCTCCTGCCCTTCCTCGACTTTGAACTGCTGACCAGCTATCGTTACGATTGCAAACATGATGTGCTGTTTTTAATGAAAAAATCGGCCACAAAGATAATCCATTTTTCTATTTCTCAATAACCTGTGTCGGTGGCAAATCAGAGGAAACGCTAATTTTTTTAATCATTCCAGCTTGACCTCGAATAGGCGAACGTGGAATACGGCCAGAAAACAGATTGTTTACGAGTTAGGTACGCCGTACACGCCGTCAATCGGTGGTGTAAGACTGTTTTTTGGGCAAGGGGCAACTGGAGAATACGGGATGGAAAGTGCGGATGCTTGCCCGGAAACCCGGATGAAGCCCTGAATGTAAGAGCGTGTATATCAGTCGCCGATATGCCGCCGTCCGCTGAGAATGGAATGGGCGCTTGGATGCGGCAGCAGGGCAAAGCTCAAATCAGTGATTCCAGCAAGAGCCGTTTTTTTAGGCGAACGCCGTTGCGTTCAATCTGAAGGCGGATGGTGCGGCCCGGTTTTCGGTGAAAAAAAGCATTGACATCTCGGAGCGACATCAGGCTGGCCGGGATTCCGTTGATTCGTTTGAGCAGGTCTCCCTGGTGTAGTCCAACCCTCGTCGCTGGGCTATTGGGCAGGATATTAAAAATGGTGAATTGATTTAGGGAAGCGCCGGTCGCAATCACTACCAGCCCGCTGTAATCTGGTGCTGCTCTGTTTTTCAGTCCTCCGTCGGTGTTGAGAAACAGTTGTTCGCGGGGATAATCCAGCAGGATTTCAAATTGTTGGAGGAGCTGATTACCCAGAATGCCATTTCGGTTGGCGGTGGCCAGGGTGTCGGTATAATCCGGCAGCTCCTGAAAATTGGTGATTACCTGGTGGAACGTATGGTTCTGAATCGACAAGTTGGCAATACGTCCCAGGTACCCTTCCAGAAATCCACCTATTCCCATGCCAATATTACTGGGAATGACCTTCGGCGGAAGACCGAGCATAGGGTGGGTGTTGGTATAGAGCAATAAAGCCAGACTGGCTCCGGTATCCATGAGGAGCCGGGTGTTCACTACGGTGTCGCCGGCGATGCGCACAGGAACCTGGATATAGGGTTTGTTGCGCACAAATTGAACAGGTACCTCAAAAACATCGCGGTGCCGGGGTTGGTGAAAGGCCTGCGGGTCGATGAGCGATATGATTCGTTTCTTGTAATTGATTCGAACGACAAAGTTTCGGAAAAAATCGGCGCCCAATATTCCGTGTACCTGAACCCCCGAAAACTCCTCGAATCGAAAATAATCGTCTTCCAGGACGAGGATGTTGCGCTTGCTTTGGCGCATCGCACCGACCGACAGGGAGATATCCCGAACCAAGTAAGCATATAGCTCGGTGCGCAAATCAGCCCCTTGCAAGGTGAAGCGCTTGTGATAGTCAACTTGGAGCAAGTCGGTGATTTCGCGTTTGGCCAGAATGGTGTATTCCGCCCCGGTGTCAAAGATGAAACGAAGCGGAAATATATTGTTGAACACGACTGAGACAATGATGAAATGGTTTTCGTATTCAAAAGGGATATCTATTTGCTTGCGCGCGGCCTGATTCGTGACTTGTATGGGTTGGGCAGTCAGTGGGAGAGTAGGCAGCCCCAACAGCAACAGGCCGACGAGCGCCGACAGCCAGCTCAGCCGATTCAGGCATAGAGGCAGCCTGCGGTAGTTTGGGAGCGTACGAATGGCCATGTAAACGCATTTATTCTTTAATGTACTGCTTTTTGCAAATTATTGCAAAATTGGAAATAGCGCTGACCTAAATAGAGCAAGGTAAATGCTACTTTAGAGCCGATTAAAAAACTGGCTCCATGGAGTATAACTGCATCGGCATACTTATGGATTAAAAAAGCCCAATATAATTTGCCCTCTGAGGTAAACACGCCAAAAAATTAAGACATGCACCTAAAGCGAATTGGATTATTTATAGGCCCGCTGGCCTTTTTGTTGCTATCCTTATTGCCGCGTCCGGAGGCAATCAGCCCGGAAGGCTGGAAAGTCATTGCGATAGCCGGTCTGATGATCTCCTGGTGGATTACCGAAGCGGTGCCAATGGCAGTGACGGCGTTGCTTCCCATGCTGTTGCTTCCCTTGCTGGGAGTCAGTAAGCTGGATGCGGCTGCGGCACCTTATTCCAATCCGATTGTATATTTGTTTATGGGCGGCTTTATCATTGCGCTGGCCATGGAGCGTTGGAGCCTCCACCGGCGGATTGCCCTGAATATTATTCGGTTGACCGGCACCAACGCGGACGGCTTATTGCTGGGCTTCTTTTTAGCTACGGCGTTTATCAGCATGTGGATTAGCAATACTGCGACGGCTATCATGATGCTTCCCATTGCTTCGTCGGTAATCGAATTGATGCGTGCCAAGACGGGCGATGCCAATTCAGTAGGTATGCAGCGCTTTGCCTTATCGATGATGCTGGGGGTTGCGTATGCATCGAGTATCGGGGGGATGGCCACCATTATTGGTACACCGCCGAATGTCGTTTTTGCAGGGTATATGAAAGAGGCCTTGGGCATAACGGTTACGTTTGCGCAGTGGCTGGCTATTGGGTTACCCTATTCGCTCCTGCTGTTGTTGATGGCCTATTTGGTTATTGTCAAGTGGATGTACCCCAATCGACTGGGCAATTTTGAAGGCGCCCGGGAGGTGATTCAGATGGAGCTAAGAGAATTAGGTCCTATGTCGGCAGGGGAGAAGCGCACCCTGGTCGTCTTCGTATTGGCTGCACTATGCTGGATTTTTCAAAGCCCGATGCAAAAGCTGCTTCCCGGATTTCATTTGTCGGATACGGCCGTGGCGTTGTTTGCCTCGTTGCTATTGTTTATCATTCCGATTCGCTGGTCGGAGCACAAATTTTTGCTGGACTGGAAGGATACCGAGAAGCTGCCCTGGGGTATATTGCTGTTATTTGGCGGGGGACTCAACCTGGCTGACGCACTGGCGGAAACGGGTGTCATTAACATCATTGGCGACTTATTTAAGGATACTACGATATCCAGTTGGCTGGTCATATTAGGACTATCTGCGATTACGGTTTTCCTTTCAGAAGTGATGTCGAATGTGGCTCAGGTAACCATATTCCTTCCGGTGGTAGGCGGTATCGCCGTGAGTATGGGTATTCCCCCGGAAGAGATGTGTATTCCAGTTACATTGGCAGCCAGCGCCGGCTTTATGATGCCCATGTCCACTCCCCCCAATGCCATTGTATTTGCGAAAGGTCACCTGAGTATGATGCAAATGGCGCGTGCGGGAGCTATCCTAAATATTATAGCTATTTTATTGGTCGCCCTTTTTGTGAAAACGATTTTTCCGCTGGTGTACGGGGGATAGTACGATCCAGGCTGGGCAACCTTCTTGGAATGGTTTCGTATTATTGCAGGAATTTCTTTCACCTTCTGCGCGCTGTCCACCGCGCAGAAAACTACAACGTATGTCCTTAACGGAGGAAATTAAGCAGCTTGCGCGTGCCCACTCGCCCGCGCTGCTTCGAATACGCCGGCATCTACATCAGTTTCCGGAGTTGTCGTTCAAAGAACATCAGACGGCTGCCTTCATCGCGGAGGAGCTAGGACAGATGGGGGTTTCCTTTCAAGGCGGCGTCGCCGGAACGGGTCTGGTCGCACATATCGAAGGGCGTAACCCAGCTTGTGCTACGATTGCCCTTCGCGCCGACATTGATGCGCTGCCTATTCAGGAAGAAACGCAGGCACCCTATACCTCCCGACACCCGGGGGTCATGCACGCCTGTGGGCATGATGTACATACTACCTCCCTGCTCGGTGCGGCCTGGATCCTGCTTCAGTTGCGCCATCACTTTGAAGGAACGGTACGGCTTATTTTTCAGCCGGGGGAGGAATTGTTGCCGGGCGGTGCGTCGCTGATGATAGCAGCCGGAGTACTTCAAAACCCAGTTCCCCTGGGTATCGTAGGCCAACACGTTTATCCGGCGCTGGAGGCGGGGAAGGTCGGTTTTCGCGCCGGCCAGTATATGGGTTCGGCCGATGAGTTGTACGTGACGGTAAGGGGCAAAGGAGGGCATGGCGCTACCCCGCACGATTGCATAGATCCAGTGTTGATGAGCGCCCACCTAATCACCGCCCTGCAACAGATTGTCAGTCGAAATGCCAATCCCATTACGCCTTCTGTGCTGACATTTGGTAAAATACAATCGGCAGGAGGGGCTACGAATATTATCCCCGACCGCGTAGAGCTGCAAGGTACGTTTCGTACTTTAGATGAAAAATGGCGCTTTGAGGCCCATGACCGAATGCGCACCCTGGCAGAAGGATTGGTGCAGAGCATGGGCGGATCCTGTGATTTTCGGGTAGAAGTGGGCTATCCCTTCCTGCAAAATGATGAGAAGCTGACGAGGCTGGCACGCCGCGCAGCGGAAGAATACCTGGGGGCTGAAAATGTGGTGGATTTGCCGCTGCGCTTGTCTTCCGAAGACTTTGCGTTTTACTCCCAGGTGGTTCCGGCTTGCTTTTATCGGCTGGGTACCGGTAATCAGGCCAGGGGGATTACCTATCCCGTCCATTCCAGCAAATTTGATATCGATGAAAATGCCCTGGAAACAGGAGCAGGGCTAATGGCCTGGATTGCTTTGACCGGCCTGAAGCAGGAAGCGGCCATCGCTGCGCTATAGGCTCATTTTTAGCGCAAATGGCTTTCAGATTCCTGGGATGCGGTGGCACCCTCCTTTTTTCACCTATACATATATAAAAAAATCTTAAATTGTGCCCGAAAAATCGGCGATTCCGCAAAGATACAAGCAGGATAGTTCGGGTCACGGAGCGTATGAATGGGCAGCACAGAACCGCCCGGGAAGTTCGTCGGCCTTTGCTTGTGTCCGGAATAGCAGGTAGGATTTCCTCTGCAAAACCAGTATCATGGCAAAGATTCTCATTATCGATGACGAGAGCAGTATTCGCCGTACGCTCAAAGAAATACTAGTATTTGAGAAATTTGAGGTAGATGAAGCGATGGATGGCCTGGAGGGCTTAGCTAAATTGAAAGCCCACCCCTACGACGTCGTTTTGCTGGATATTAAGATGCCCAGGATGGATGGTATGGAAGCCCTGGAGCGCATTCAGGAAATACGTCCGCATATACCGGTGGTGATGATTAGTGGGCACGCCACGATTGATACGGCAGTGGAGTCGGTTAAGAAAGGCGCTTTTGACTTTATCAGCAAACCGCCCGACCTCAACCGCTTGCTCATTACTATTCGCAACGCCATGGATCGATCCTCGCTCATCGATGAGACCCGGCAATTAAAACGCAAAGTCGCCAAATCAGGTGTCCAGGAAATTATCGGCGACTCAGAACCGATCAACCGTTTGAGGGAAACGATTGCCCGGGTAGCACCGACAGAGGCGCGTGTGCTTATCACAGGCCCCAATGGCGCGGGGAAAGAATTGATTGCTCGCTGGATTCATGAACTCAGCCCGCGTTCGGCCCATCCAATCGTAGAGGTCAACTGCGCAGCTATTCCTTCTGAACTTATTGAGAGCGAGTTGTTTGGACACGAAAAAGGCGCTTTTACCTCGGCGATTAAACAGCGTATAGGCAAATTTGAACAGGCGCATGGTGGAACCCTGCTTCTGGATGAAATTGGCGATATGAGCCTGTCTGCACAAGCCAAAGTGTTGCGAGCGCTTCAGGAACAAAAAATTACACGCGTAGGGGGGGATAAAGAAATAAAAGTGGACGTGCGGGTCATTGCCGCTACCAACAAGGATCTCCGCAAGGAAATCGCTGCCGGGCGATTCCGCGAAGACTTATACCACCGCCTGGCAGTGTTACTCATTCAGGCTCCGGCGCTGAACGAACGAAAAACAGATATTCCATTGTTGGTCAATCATTTCCTGCAGCTCATTTGCCAGGAGTACGGAATGGCTATTAAAGGAGTGGAAAAAGCAGCACTGGATGCCCTGCAGCAACATCACTGGAGCGGCAATATCCGCGAGCTTCGCAATGTCGTCGAACGCCTGGTCATCCTCAGCGGTAAGCAGATAACCAAAGCCGACGTACTCCAATACGCCGTGCCCGCCAACTTCCGCCAAGAACCACCCCTTGCCGAACTCTTTTCCCGTTTTCCCGATACCGAGTCCCTGCACCGGTTTATAGACGCTGAGTTCAGCGCATTTCAAAGCCACTTAGGTTGAGCTATAGCACCCCGTTCAAGGTTCCAGAAATCAGATTTTCAGGGTGCGAAATTACAATCGGACAACAAGTATCGGGTGTTGTGGGTTTATGAATCATCACCTCACATATCCAACGACATGGAAGACCAATCCAGGGACGAGTCCCTCCAAAAACACCCCGTAAAAGAGTGGTCCAGACAAATCAAAGCGGAGAATTCCTGGACTATGTTTAAAGTAATCTCCGAATTTGTGGACGGCTTTGAGACCCTCAACCAAATTGGCCCCTGCGTCTCTATCTTCGGTTCAGCACGCGTAAAGCCAGACCATCCTTTTTATAAATTAGCCGTGGACATTGCGCGTACCCTTACCGAGGCAGGCTACGGGGTCATTACCGGCGGAGGTCCAGGCATCATGGAAGCAGCTAATAAAGGGGCTTTTCTGTATGGGGGGCGCTCAGTGGGACTCAATATCGACCTGCCGTTCGAACAGTCGTCCAATCCGTATATCGACTACGACAAGAACCTCAACTTCAGGTACTTTTTTGTTCGAAAAGTAATGTTCGTCAAATATGCCCAGGCATTCGTGGCACTACCCGGCGGCTTCGGTACCCTCGATGAGCTGTTTGAGGTACTCACGTTGATGCAAACGAATAAAATAACCCGCTTCCCCATCATTCTGGTCGGCTCGCCATACTGGTCCGGTCTGAAAGCATGGATACAAACAGCCTTGCTGGAAGAAGGCCACTATATTTCAGCACCCGATTTAGATTTGCTTCCGATAGTAGATACTCCCCAGGAAGTTTTGCAAATTATAGAAACACATTATCAAAATATGAGTTTGGAGCCAAACTACAAATTGTAGTCATCAAAGGCGTAGCCGAAAGCTAAACGCCTGCTCATTGGGCAGGCAACCTTTCCCGCTGTCGGGGCGTTATTAGGTTGAGCATCCCCCAATCCGGGTTTCCTGGAATGGATATGCCCCAAACAACATCAACCGCTGAGCACTACTTACCTCCAAACAAATATACGAATGACGATTTCATCCAATATTCCCACGGAAGACCGCCTGATTCAACTCATCGCCTGGTCTCTGCATATCCCTACCTCTAAGATTAATCCGAATTCCGATCTGGCAGACGACCTGCTCCTGGACGCCGTTGACCGTACGCTGCTTATTGCCGAATTGGAAAACCGCTTCGGCATTTACCTGAGTTCGGAAGAAGTGGACCGAATCGATACAGTACGCGACGCCAGCCAGCTTTTGCAGCTGCACGCCCTTTAATACCGCTTCGCTCCATCCTCCAGTCAGGGGTAGGCGTTGGGGTTATTGGTTGCTGTACACCGGGTTCTCCATCGCAGCTATTTCCGGAATCGCCTAGGTAAGACATGGCCGATGAACGGCTAAATGTCTTTTGGAATACTGCTTCCTTTTCCAGGAAAAGCGTACCTTACGCGCATTCCATTATTTCCTTCATTGCTCTTGTAGATTCGTTAGTTTATGCCGGATTTCGTACACCTGCATTGCCATACCCAGTTTTCCCTTCTGGATGGCGCCTCCAGTATTAGTGATATGATGGACAAGGCGGCTCGTGACGGGCAGAAGGGCGTCGCGCTCACCGACCACGGGAATATGTTCGGCGCATTTAAGTTCGTTTCAGAGGCCAAAAAGCGGAACCTGAAACCCATGGTGGGTTGTGAGTTCTATATGGTAGCCGACCGGCATAAAAAGGTATTTTCCAGGGCAAAAGGCGAACAGGACACCCGCTACCACCAGCTGTTGCTGGCAAAAAACAAAAAGGGATACGAAAATTTATCCAAGCTGTCTTCCTTGGGCTTCATCGAAGGGCTATATGGCAAATACCCTCGTATCGATAAGGAGTTGCTGGAAAAATACCATGAAGGGCTAATCGCTACCAGTTGTTGTATCGGGGCAGAAATACCACAGGCTATTCTCAAGGGAAAGCTGGAAGAAGCAGAATCCAAGCTGCGCTGGTGGATTGATTTATTTGGAGAGGACTTTTATATCGAGCTGCAGCGCCACCGGGGGCTGGAGAACATCGATGGCACGGGAAAGAGCCAGGAGGACGTGAACCAGGTGCTCCTCGGGTTTGCCCAAAAGTACAACCTGAAAGTCATTTGTACCAACGACTCGCACTACGTAAACGAGGAAGATGCGCTTCCGCACGATATCTTGCTGTGCATCAACACCGGTGCGCATTTGGAAGATCTGGACCGATTCAAATTTCCCAGCTCGGATTTTTATTTCAAGACGCAGCAGGAGATGAACCGGCTGTTTGCCGATGTGCCCCAGGCCCTGGATAACACCCTGGATATTTTTGATAAAATTGATACCCTTGATTTAGCGAGGGATGTATTGCTGCCTGCTTTCCCGCTTCCCGACGGGTTCAGCTCTCAGGATGCCTACCTACGGCACCTAACGTTCGAAGGAGCACGCCGCCGCTATGGCCAACTGACACCGGCGATTGAAGAGCGCCTGAATTTTGAGCTGAAAGTAATCGAAAACTCCGGCTATCCCGGCTACTTCCTCATCGTACAGGATTTTACCTCTACCGCCCGCCAGATGGGGGTGTCGGTAGGGCCTGGACGGGGTTCAGCCGCCGGATCTGCCGTAGCGTACTGTATCGGCATCACCAACGTAGATCCCATAAAGTACGACCTTCTATTCGAGCGCTTCCTCAACCCCGAACGAGTATCTATGCCAGATATCGATATCGATTTTGACGATGCCGGACGGGATAAGGTCATTGAATACGTCATCAACAAGTACGGGCGTAACCAGGTCGCTCAAATTGTCACGTACGGTACCATGGCGGCTAAATCCTCTATCCGCGACGTTGGACGGGTGATGGATATCCCGCTGCCTGAAGTGGATAAGGTGGCAAAGACTTTCCCCACTCACCTCAAGGCATCGCTCTCACGGGTACTGGCGGATGGCGATATCGACTCCAAGCTCAAAGGCGACCTCAACGGCGACGAGCTTGAAAAAGCCTATCAGTTTCGGGATTTGGCGGATGCAGACGATGCCATCGGCAAGATGATCCAGACCGCCCGACGCCTGGAAGGCTCCGTGCGCAACACCGGTATCCACGCCTGTGGAATCGTAATCACCCCCGATGAAATCACCCAATACGTGCCGGTCAAGGTGGATAAGGAGTCGGAAATGCTCATCACCCAGTTTGACAACAGCGTAGCCGAGTCGGCGGGGCTGTTAAAAATGGACTTTCTGGGGCTGAAAACGCTGACCATCATAAAAGACGCCGTGCGGATGATTCGCGAGAACCACGCCATCGACCTGGATCCCGATGAGGTTCCGCTAGATGACGAGGCTACCTATCAGCTTTTTCAGCGAGGCGAAACCATTGGTATTTTCCAGTACGAAAGTGCGGGTATGCAAAAGTACCTGAAAGAACTGGCTCCCACGACGTTTGAAGACCTCATCGCTATGAACGCCCTCTATCGGCCGGGGCCTCTGGAGTATATTCCCAATTTTATCGCCCGTAAGCACGGACGAGAGCCAATCACCTACGATTTGCCCGAAATGGCGGAGTACCTGAAAGATACCTACGGCGTGACCGTCTATCAGGAGCAGGTGATGTTGCTTTCGCAGAAGCTGGCCGGTTTCTCTAAAGGCCAGGCGGATAAACTGCGAAAGGCGATGGGAAAGAAGCTAAAAGCGGAGCTCGACGCCCTATGGCCCAAGTTTCTGGAAGGGGGCACCAAGAATGGTCATCCACAAGATCGACTCGAAAAAATTTGGAAAGACTGGGAAGCCTTCGCTTCCTACGCATTCAATAAGTCGCACTCCACCTGCTATGCCTTTGTCGCTTTTCAAACAGCCTATCTGAAAGCGCATTACCCGGCAGAATTCATGGCTTCCGTGCTGACCCACAACAAAAATAATATCACGGATGTCACCTTCTTTCTCGAAGAATGTAAGCGGATGGGCATTAATGTGTTGGGGCCCAACATCAACGAGAGCGTTTCCGATTTTTCCGTGAACCAGCAAGGATGTATTCGCTTTGGGTTGTCGGCCTTAAAAGGCGTGGGAGAAGGACCAGTGGAGGAAATTCTGGAAGAGCGACGGCAGAGCGGTTCGTTTCAAAATATGTTCGACCTGGTACGTCGCCTGCCCATGCGGGCTGTCAATAAAAAAGCCCTGGAAAGCCTGGTATTAGGGGGCGCATTCGACTGTTTCGAAGGGGTGCACCGCGCGCAGTATTTTGCGCCATCCGAAAAACACGATTCGCTCCTCGAGCACGCCCTGCGCTACGGCAATGCCTATAAAAGTAGCCAACAGCAAGCCTCTAATTCGCTGTTTGGCAGTGTCGGACAGGAAATTGAAATCCCCGAACCGGCTTTCCCCGCTTGTGAGCCGTGGATTCTGATTGAATTGCTCAATCGGGAAAAGGAAGTGACCGGTATTTTTATCAGCGGCCATCCACTCGATGATTATCGCTTTGAGCTTCAAAATTTTAGCACCGGTACCCTCGATAAAGTGCTGGATTATCAGGCGCGCCCACAAGTAAATCTCGCCGGCCTGGTAACCCGTGCAGTGCATAAAATTGGCAAAAATGGCAACGGCTGGGGTATCTTCGAAGTCAGCGATTTTACAGGCTCTATGGAAATCCGCCTCTTTGGAGAAGATTATCAGAAATTCAGGCACCTGCTCAGCGAGAATATCGCCATTTATATGCGCGGAAAATTTCAGCGCAACTGGCGCAACGACGCCGAAAGCGAGTTCAAACCCACCGAAGTCATGCTGCTGGAGTCGGTAGGTGAAAAACTCACCGAATCGATTACCCTCAAACTGCCCGTACAGCAGCTCACGCAGGAACTAATCGACGGACTGGATTTGCTCTTTCAAACCCACAAAGGAGGGCATAAGCTCCGCATGGAACTCATTGACACTGATCAGCGGCTGAAAGTGGGAATGGCCTCGACAGATCGCAAGGTCCATGTGGACAATGCGTTTGCCCGGGAGCTGAATCGATTGGGAATAGAATTTTCGCTCAACTGATGCATACTTTTCATACCGCGCTACATCAACTGGAACAATTCGCCCGGGGGAATCGCTGGAAACGGTTTTTTCGCGCACCCCTCCGGTATCTTTTTGCCGTAGGGTTCCGCTACCTGGTATATCCATTCACCCAACGGGGTATTCTCCTTCAAAGTGCCACGTTTTTCGGTAAACCAATGCATCTCGTGCTCCCTGCCGGCACGGATATTTTTCTCGCAGGCGGAAAAACACACGATTCAGAAATTCGCCTTGCTCGTTTTCTTAGCCTGCACCTGCAACCGGGCGACCGCTTCCTGGATATCGGTGCGCATTATGGGTATTTTACCCTTCTGGCTGCATCCCTGGTAGGTGAACACGGCGCAGTACTCGCTTTCGAACCCGCGTTGTCCACATTCCAGATTTTAGAAAAAAATACAAAGGCATATCCGGCCATTCGCATCTTTAACTACGCCGTTTCCGACCTCGCTGCACCGGTTACCTTCTATGAATTCCCTGTATTGTATTCGGAGTACAACGCCATGGATACACAACCCTATCTGGAAACCCGCTGGTTTAGACGCTATGCCCCACAACCGCGCACCGTCCAGGCGGTGGTGCTGGACGCCTTTCAGGAAACCGCTCATTTCCGACCTGCCATCGTCAAGCTGGATGTAGAAGGGGCAGAGGATAAGGTGCTCAGCGGATACCTAAATACCCTCCGCGCTGGCGACGCTCCCTTCGTCGTCATGGAATACCTGCCCGAAAAAAATGGCGAAGGCCCCCACCGCCGCGCCTGGCAGCTCCTGGAATCACTGGGCTACCGGGTGTTCCGAATAGACGCTTCCGGCCAGCTACTTCCCTTATCCGATATCAACGCCTACTTCGCTTCCGCCGCCATAGACTCCGATAATCTGGTCTTTTCCAAATTTTTCGGCCCATTAACGTAGCATTAACGCGCAGGTATTGTACCTGTCAGAAAAAAGGCGAAAATTTGTAGAAGTACTTGATTGACTTATCATTCGATTCAATTCATTGGGGCATCCCCTGCATTGGCCAACGAAGACGCAACCAGAAATGGGTCGGGCTTTCGACGCAAGCAAGCCAAGGCTATACCGCCCAAGATCTATTGAAAAATGATATGTTTTTCGACATCCACAGATTTAACGACCTATTATGCACGCTCGGTTTTTGTATTTCGCATGGGCGGTGTTAGCTGGTTGGGTGGTTTTCTCCTGTTCTACGGATACGGAAAAAAAACAACCCAAGCCGGATAATCCCTCGTTCATCCCGGTAGTCTATCCCTCGTTCGAGGCTTTTGCCCCCGTCCTCCGTCCGGCTAATGATACCCTGTATGTAATCAACTTCTGGGCGACCTGGTGCGCTCCCTGTGTGGAGGAAATGCCGTATTTCGAAAAATTACACGACGAAACCCAGGGGCAAAAAGTTAAAGTACTGCTGGTTAGTCTGGATTTCAAAAAGGATTTGGAAACGAAGCTGATACCCTTTTTAAAGGAAAGAAAGCTCCAACCCCAGGTGATTCAGCTGGCTGATGGCCGATATAACGACTGGATTGACCGCGTTAGTCCGGAGTGGAGCGGGGCTATTCCAGCTACTATTCTAATCAAAAGAGACAAAAGGGTATTTTATGGCGAACAATTTCCGGACTATGCGTCGTTAAAAAGCTGGGTTGATTCATTTTAATTGAAATCTATGGATATGAAAAAGGTTGTTTTTTCCGCGCTCATGGGGATAGTGTTATGTATCACTGCGGCTTTTCTGCCCGGCACCGGGTTGAAGGTCGGAGACATTGCCCCGGACTTTAAGTTGAAAAACGTAGATGGCAAAATGGTTTCTCTAAAGGACTACAAAAAAGCAAAAGGCTTTATTGTCACCTTTACTTGCAATACTTGCCCTTATGCCAATATGTACGAAGACCGGTTGGTCGCACTCAACAAAAAGATGGCGCCCCTTGGATATCCGGTCATAGCTATCCAGCCAAACGACCCCGCGCTCTCTTCCGGCGACAGCTTCTCCAAAATGCAGGCAAGGGCTAAGGAAAAAAAATATGGTTTTCCGTACCTCCTGGACGATGGCCAGAAAATTTACCCTCAATACGGGGCCACGCGCACACCCCATGTGTTTTTGCTCGACAGCAGCCTGAAAGTACGGTATATCGGTGCTATTGATGATAGCCCTACCGATGAAACAGCCGTGGAGCATGCCTATGTAGAAGAGGCGATTGCGGCGTTGGAAGCGGGCAAAGATCCGCAAACCAGCACTACCAAGGCCGTTGGTTGCGGAATTAAAGCGAAGAAAAAATAATGGATGTACACCTGCGTTCCCGGCAATGAAATGGCTGAATGCAGGGGGTGTAATTCAAAATGTCGCATCAAGCGGTGTTTTTCAATAAATTTCTAACGAGGTTATTTTTGCCGTTTTTATAAACCACGCGTAGTTTAATCATATTGTCACAGCCGTCGTCTGCCCAT
>Ga0172367_10001267_pt1 | contig 37335 bp, 36 predicted proteins | sample Lak10m_FD_114542 | JGI IMG/M metagenome (GOLD analysis project Ga0172367, IMG submission 114542) | Freshwater microbial communities from Kabuno Bay, South-Kivu, Congo - kab_022012_10m | ecosystem: Environmental > Aquatic > Freshwater > Lake | place: Democratic Republic of the Congo: South-Kivu... | reverse complement strand
ATGATCGGGCGATCCGCGTCCTTGGATTCATCGATGACATGGCGGACGCCTACCGATGGTCCGATCTTGTAATCTGCCGCGCAGGCGCCTCGACCGTGTCCGAACTGATGGCGGTGGGCTGCCCCGCAGTGCTTATCCCCTTGCCCCACGCAATTGACGACCATCAGACTGCCAATGCAAACGCCATGGTCTCTCTGGGCGCAGCCGAGATGGTCCCTCAGAGCGAGGCCTTGGCCGCTCATCTCTTTGAGGCAGTTCAGAGGCTGGGCACGCAGCGGCTCGATGAGATGGCAAAAGGCCTTCAAGCCATCGATCCCGACAGAGTCGTAACCGACTTCCTGAGGGTCTGCCGTGAACTCATGGCCAGAGAACCGGCCTCTCGAGGTGCCCCCGCATGAAGCATCGAATTCGCTGCCTGCATTTTGTGGGGATTGGGGGAAGCGGCATGTCTGGAATTGCCGAGGTTCTTCTCAATCAAGGCTATCAGGTCCAAGGCAGTGACTTGGGCAGCAATACAGCAACAGAGCGGCTCTCAGGTCTGGGCGCAAGAATCTTTCAAGGCCACGCTGCAGAGCATCTTGGCACTGCAGATGTCTTGGTGGTCTCAACGGCGGTTCGCTCCGACAATCCCGAACTCCAAGAAGCGCGGCGCCGCAAGATTCCTATTGTGCCCAGGGCACTGATGCTCAGTGAGTTAATGCGCATGAAACAGGGCATTGCGATTGCAGGAACTCACGGGAAAACGACCACGACGAGTCTTGTGGCCTCGCTATTGGCAGAGGCCGGCCTCGACCCCACTTTCGTTATTGGCGGGCGACTCAATAGTGTCGGCGCGAACGCACGCCTCGGCCTAGGGGAGGCGTTTGTGGCTGAAGCCGATGAGTCCGACGGTTCGTTCTTGAACCTTATGCCAATGATGGCCGTGATCACGAATATCGATGCGGACCACATGGAGACCTACGACCATGACATGGCGCGACTCAAGCAATCTTTTGTTGCCTTCACCCAGCGCCTTCCGTTCTACGGAGAGGCCATCGTGTGTCTTGACGATTCCAATGTTCGAGAAATCGTGCCGTTTATTTCGCGGCCGGTGATTGGCTATGGCATGCACCCAGAGGCCGATGTGCGGGCCGAGGCGGTTGTGGCCAAGGACTTTGCAATGGCATTCAACCTCATACGCCCGGGTCGAGTGCCGCTTCCGGTGGAGTTAAACCTTCCCGGCCATCACAACGTGCTCAATGCGCTTGCCGCATGTACTGTTGCGACGGAGCTCGGCGCGAGCGATGAGGCCATCGCGAGGGGTCTCAAAAACTTCACTGGTGTCGGGCGCCGACTCCAACGCTGGGGTGACCTGAATGCGGGTGACGGCAAAGCAACCCTGATCGACGATTATGGCCATCACCCTGTTGAGATAGCCGCGACCATTGCGGCTGTGCGCGGCGCCTATCCCAATCGAAGGGTCTTCTTGGTCTTTCAACCCCACCGATACAGCCGAACCCGCGACCTCTTCGAGGACTTCGTGCGCGTCCTCTCAACAGTCGATCAGTTGGTACTAACCGAGGTCTACGCTGCAGGTGAATCTCCACTCACGGCCGCAGATGGGCGCAGCCTCGCGAGGGCTGTGCGTCAACTCGGGGGCGTTGACCCAGTCTTTGCCGCGGGCGTTGAGGAGATCCCGAAACTGGTAGCGGCTCTTCTACGCCCAGGTGACGTTCTCATGACCATGGGCGCGGGTTCGATCGGCACCATGCCTGCCAAGCTCATGGAGTCTTTCAATTCGCCAATGGAGGTCGCAGATGGCAGATAGCGGCCGGGTCTTGGCGCATGCCATGCAGCGCGTTGCCGTTCTGATGGGCGGGCAATCGGCCGAGCGAGAAATATCGATTCGATCGGGCCAAGGCGTGCTCGCCGCATTGCGCGAAAACGGCGTCGACGCGATTGCCTTCGATCCAGCAGACAAGCCGATCGGCGATCTCGCGGGCCTCGGTCTGGACGCTTGTTTTATCTGTCTGCATGGCCGATTTGGTGAGGACGGCACCGTCCAAGGTGCGCTGGAGTTGATGCGCATTCCATACACCGGGTCCTCTGTTTTGGCCTCTGCCTTGGCAATGGACAAGGCCCTAACGAAGCAGGTCTGGGCGGGCCTCGGGATTCCAACCCCCCAATTTGTTGAGCTGACGAACGGAGAATCTCTGGCCTCGGATGCAAACCGATCTCGACTGGAGGCATTGGGTACGCCGCTGGCGGTGAAGCCTGCCCGAGAGGGATCCTCTCTTGGTTTCACGAGGGTCAATGACCGAGAGGCCTTGGGCGCTGCACTTTCTAAGGCCCTGCAGTTCGATCGCAGCGCGTTGGTCGAGCAGTTCATAGCCGGTAGGGAATTCACAGTGGCCCTGCTCGATGAACCAGGAGGCGGGTCGGTTCGGGCGCTTCCCGTGGTCGAAATCTGTGCACCTGGGGGTGACTATGGTTATGACAACAAGTACTTTGGTGATGAGACCAAGTACTTGTGTCCCGCTCCAATCGATCGCGCCCTGACCGAGCAGATGCAGGCACTCTCCTGTCGCGCATTTGAGGCACTGGGCTGTGAGGGCTGGGCCCGGGTAGACATCCTGCTCGACCAAAAAACAAACACACCCGTGCTGCTCGAAATCAACACCTCTCCGGGCATGACGGATCACTCGCTGGTCCCGATGGCCGCAAGAGAGGCAGGCATGACTTACGGCGCACTGGTTATGCAAATACTCGCCACCGCCCGACTCAAGACAGAGATGCCACCACCTGGGCGCGGGGCAGGAGATCCTGCGGATGGATAGCTTGCGACAACTATGGAACTCGCCCCCCGCATTGAATCGGTTTGCCGCCGCTTTGATGTCCACGGCCGTCTTGATCCTCTTGGCATTGGGCGTTTATTCGATTGCGAGTCGGCCGGCCTTTGCAGTCAGGCAGGTTGATATCCAGTCGGCGGGCGCGCCCCTTCGGCATGTCCAAGAGGCCGATCTGCGAGAGGCGCTGCGATCCGGACTGGCCGGGACCACATTAACGGCGGCGCTTGGCGGTGTCAGAGAGAAAATCGATGCCCACCCGTGGGTCCGTCAGGTAACCATCCGACGAATCTGGCCCAATCGGCTGCTGATCCAGATCGAGGAGCACCAGCCGATCGCGAGTTGGGGAGATGGACGTTTCTTCAATCGCCAAGGCGAGCTCTTCGTGGGCGAAACCAACGGCGTAATGGACGATGCGGCCGATCATTACCAATGCCTCTTGCCCGAGCTTGAAGGCCCCGTGGGGAGTCAGGCACGCGTGCTCGAGCGAGCCATGCAGGCTTCGGTGTTGCTAGAGGCCAACGGCCACCGTCTCAATGCGATGGCGCTGGGTTCCCAATACGCCTGGCAACTCAGAATCAACAACGGCCTGGTCGTCGAGATTGGTCGAGACGCAATTGGCACCGATTGGCAAGTCAGGCTGCAACAGATGGCCGAGAGTCTGTCTTGGCTCAACGCCCAGGTGAGGTCCGAGGGCCGGCTGGCACGAATCGACCTTCGCTACGCCAACGGGTATGCCTACCGGCTTGGGTCGACGGTCGAGTCGTCCAGCGAGCGTGCAGCGGCCCCAACGAGTTGCTTTCAATATTTCATCAAGGATCGCAACGCATGACACGAGAGACATCTAAATTGCTGGTGGGCTTGGACATTGGAACCTCGAAAATCGTCGCGATCGTTGCGCAGGTCCTTGAAGACGAGCGGCTCGAAGTCATTGGCCTGGGGCAAGCCGAGAGCGATGGCCTAAAGAAGGGTGTGGTCGTCAATATTGACGCCACGGTCGCCTCGATTCAGAAAGCGCTCGAAGAAGCCGAGTTAATGGCGGATTGCAAAATCACCTCGGTCTACACAGGAATTGCGGGGAGTCATATCCGCAGCTTCAACTCCTCGGGAATGGTGGCGATCAAAGACAAAGAGGTCGCCCAGCCCGATGTCGACCGTGTCATTGAGACAGCGACGGCCGTCACAATCCCTGCAGACCAGCAGGTTCTTCATGTGTTGCCACAGGAATTCATTATTGATGGGCAAGAGGACGTTCGTCGGCCCATCGGCATGAGCGGGGTTCGATTGGAGGTCCGTGTTCACATCGTGACGGGCGCAGTGAGCGCAGCGCAAAACATCATCAAATGCATCCGTAGGTGTGGGCTCGATGTTCAGGAACTGATCCTGCAGCCTCTGGCATCGAGCCACTCGGTGCTAACCGAGGACGAGCGCGAACTTGGGGTGGCACTCGTAGACATCGGCGGCGGCACCACTGACATCGCAATTTTTGCGGGTGGGGCCATCCGTCACACCGCGGTCATTCCAATTGCCGGAGATCAGATTACCAACGACATCGCGATGGCGCTGCGCACACCCACCCGGGATGCAGAAGAAATCAAGTGTCGCTATGGCGTAGCCAAGCAGACACTGGTGGATGCAAACGCCGGCTTTGAGGTGCCCGGCTTGGGCGACCGCGGCCCACGCATGCTTTCGCAGCAATCGCTGGCGGCGGTTATTGAGCCGCGTGTTGAGGAGCTTTTCTCGCTTGTGGCCCAGGTCATTCGAGAGAGTGGATTTGAAGAGCTTCTTTCTGGGGGAATCGTTCTAACGGGGGGAAGTGCGCAACTCCCCGGAATGATTGAACTCGGTGAAGACGTCTTTCTAAAACAGGTTCGTGTGGCTCGCCCAAGTTATCGGGGGAGCCTCTCGGACGTTGTGAGCAGTCCCAGATATGCCACTGCCATGGGACTCTTGGAGGAGGCGAAGCGGCAGTGGCTTCGCGGCGCAGAGGTGAACAGGCAGACCGGATCCTTCCGGGACACCCTGGCGCGAATGAAGTCGTGGTTTGTGGGCAATTTCTAGTTCCGAACAAAGGAGAAAGTCATGAGTTTCCAAATGTTAGAAACCGACACCTTGGGCACAGTCATCAAGGTCATTGGCGTCGGTGGTGCGGGTGGCAATGCCGTGCACCACATGATCAATCGTGGGGTCCAGGGGGTGGAGTTCGTCTGTGCGAATACCGATGCCCAGTCCTTGGCGCGCCCGGGGGCGAGCCTCAGCGTGCAATTGGGCTCGTCTGGGCTCGGTGCCGGGGCACGTCCCGAAGCGGGCAAGGCGGCAGCGGAGGGAGATCGGGAACGAATTGCCGAGGCCTTGCAGGGCGCCCACATGGTCTTCATTACAGCGGGCATGGGCGGTGGAACCGGAACTGGGGCTGCGCCGGTGGTCGCCGAAGTGGCCAAGGAACTCGGTGCATTGACAGTGGCCGTGGTGACCAAACCCTTCTCCTTTGAAGGCAACCGCCGCCTCCAGGCCGCTGAACAGGGAGTCGCGGAGCTCGAAGGCAAGGTGGACTCGCTCATCGTCATCCTCAATGAGAAGCTCGAGGACGTGCTGGGTGACGAGGTTACCCAGGTCGAGGCCTTTGCTGCCGCCGATGACGTCCTCTACAACGCGGTGGCCGGAATTGCAGAAATCATCAACATCGAGGGACTCGTGAATGTGGACTTCGAGGATGTAAAGACCGTGATGGGAGAGCAGGGCAAAGCCATGATGGGCACAGCCACGGCAGTTGGGCCCGACCGCGCACGGATTGCGGCAGAGCAGTCTGTTCGCAGTCCCCTGCTCGAGGGCGTTGATCTCTCCGGTGCTCGCGGAATTCTGGTCAACATCACCGCGAGCAAATCGCTCAAACTAAAAGAAACAAAACTCGCCATGGAGGCCATTCGCACCTTTGCGGCCGAGGACGCAACCATCATCTTCGGCACGGTCTACGACGAGTCGATGGGTGATGAGATGCGTGTGACTGTCGTGGCCACCGGCCTCGGTGGGTCGAAGAGGAAGCCGACACTCGTGCGCTCTAGCAACTACGGCCAGGTACTTCGCACCGGCACCGATGATGCGGTTGGGGCACCGGCCTTTCAGGCAGCAGGCAACGACGACCCATCCAACCTCGGGCGTGACTACCAGGGTTACGACCAGCCGGCCATTTGGCGGCAGCCCGCCAAGAGCGAAGCGGCCGCCCGGGTAATGGCCCTGGAAGAGGGCGGAATGGATCGCTTCGACATCCCCGCGTTTCTCAGGAAGCAGGCCGACTAGCGAGAAGGCTATTCATGCAGCCTTTGCCGGCTGCTGGCACACTTTCGTTCGGAAACCCGATGGTCGGCCTGCCTGCCGGTCATCGGGGTTGTTTTTTAGCCCCCCAAACAATAAACAGCGGAGAACAAGCATGCCCATTGCGCCAGGCCAGGCCCTGCCAAATGCCACCCTTTACGAATTCATTGAAGAAGAGACCCCTGGATGTGCGGTCGGTCCCAACGGCTTTGAAGTCTCAGACATGATCAAGGGAAAAAAGCTCGTCATTTTCGGTCTGCCCGGTGCTTACACCCCTACCTGTTCAGTCAAACATGTTCCTGGCTATGTCGCCATGGCCGAGCAGATCAAGGCCAAGGGTGTCGATGAGATCTGGTGTGTCTCGGTCAACGACGCCTTTGTCATGGGTCAGTGGGGCAAGGAGCAGGGCGCCCGAGGAAAAGTCCGAATGCTTGGCGATGGCAATGCAGCCTTCTCCAAGGCCATCGACCTCATCCTCGACCTCACCGGCCGGGGCATGGGTATTCGCTCGAATCGCTACGCGATGATCGTCAACAATGGCGTTGTTGAGAAACTTTTTGTCGAGCAGCCAGGCAAATTTGAGGTTAGTAACGCCGAGAACATTCTCGCCGCACTCGCCTAGAGCCCGCACACTGCCCAGTCGTTAGGTACTCCGTTGCTATGCTGCGTCAACGCACCCTCCAGTCCCAGGTGACGGCCGAAGGCATCGGATTGCACAGCGGTCAGAGGGTGCGACTTCGGCTGCTACCCGCGGCGCCCGATAGCGGAATCATTTTTCGTCGTATCGACCTGCCCGCGCCCAATGAGATTACCTCTCAGGCCGCCGCTGTTGGGGACACTCGAATGGCCTCGACGGTTGCGGCAGGTGATGTGAAAGTCTCCACCGTTGAGCACCTGATGTCGGCCCTGTCTGGGTTGGGCATTGATAATCTACTGGTGGAGGTCGATGCCGCAGAGATACCCATCATGGACGGCAGCGCAGCCACTTTCGTTCATCTTGTGCGTTCGGCCGGCCTCAAGGAGCAAGACCAGCCCAAGCGGTTTGTCGAGGTCCTCGAGCCCATCGAGGTGAGAGACGGAGACAAGTGGGCGCGGCTGGAGCCCTATTTCGGCTTTAGTCTTGACTTCACAATCGATTTCAAACACCCCGCGGTGGACCAGACAGGCCAAGAGGTTCGGGTGGATTTCGAGTGCACCTCATTTGTTGACGAAATTGCACGTGCGAGAACCTTTGGCTTCGTACGCGATGTTGAGTACCTGCGGTCAAAAGGGCTCGCATTGGGTGGCAGCCTCGAGAATGCGATCGTCTTGGATGACCATCGCATCCTTAACAAGGAGGGCCTGCGACAGCCCAACGAGTTTGCCATGCACAAGGCCCTCGACGCGATCGGCGACCTCTATTTGCTTGGTCGACCTCTAATGGCCGCCTATCGGGCCTTTAAATCTGGGCATGCGCTCAATAATCAGCTTCTAAGGGCACTGATGGAGAGGCCGAATGCATGGCGGGAGCGATCCTTTGAGAATCTCAGCCAGGCGCCAGCAGCCTGGTCTCGTCAGTGGTCTTGGGCTTGAATCAGGGCCAGTAGCGCCAGCCGTTTTGCGTCCGGAATTGCCGGGCGCGCAGGCAGCGCTGCAGCCCGCTGTGCCCCACCCAAACCCACCTCGGCTGGACGCCATTGAAGACTGAGAATGCCCAGCCCCTTGTCCTTGAAATGGGAGAGGACGCTGGAGTTGAGCAGACGAAGCTTGCTGATTTGACCAACCGATCGCACCGAGACCAGAAGCATCGAGCCACGAACTCCTCTGCTGGGGTCTGCACGTTGGGCACGGTCGATGCCCGTACTGAGGTCACCGAATCCCAGCTTTGCCAGAGCCTCTTGGAGGTGCGCCACCCAGACATCCGACTCCCTAAGGCGCTCGAGCAGGGGGTCAAGCTCGCCGAGCCCCTGTCCCTCAAGGAGGATTCCGTGAACCGTTTTAGAAGCGGGCGGCGTCTTGCGCATGGGCTCATGCTAACCTAGCGCTCTTATGTTGAGTCGCCTTCTTGCGTCGGTCTTCGGTAGTCGCAACGACCGCCTGCTGAAAAAATACCAATCTCGCGTCGAGCAAATCAATGCCTTGGAGACCTCTATTGAGGCCCTGAGCAATGAGCAACTGGCGGCCAAGACCATCGAATTCAAGAATCGAATTCAGTCGGGAGAAACCGTCGACTCCATTCTGGTGGAGGCCTTTGCAGTCTGTCGAGAGGCGGGCCGACGGGCCCTTGGCATGCGCCATTTTGACGTGCAGTTACTCGGAGGCATGGTCCTGCACGAGGGGAAAATTGCGGAGATGAGAACGGGTGAGGGCAAGACGCTTGTGGCCACCCTCCCTACTTATCTCAACGCACTGGCAGGCAAAGGTGTTCATGTGGTCACCGTCAACGAGTACCTTGCTCGTCGAGATTCGGCCTGGATGGGCCGCCTCTATGGCTTTCTCGGGCTCGCGACGGGCGTGAACATCTCGGGCATGTCCTCCTCGGAAAAGCGCGAGGCCTACCTTGCCGATATCACTTACGGAACCAACAACGAGTTTGGATTTGATTACCTCCGCGACAACATGGTCACGGATCGCCAGGAGCGGGTTCAGCGAAGCCTTCACTTTGCCGTCGTCGATGAGGTGGACTCCATTCTTATTGATGAAGCAAGAACCCCACTGATCATCTCGGGGCAGTCGGATGACAGCACCCAGCTCTACCAGGCCCTCAATGGCTTGCCAGCTCGCCTTCATCCTCAGCCGACAGAGGATGGCCCAGGAGATTATTTTGTCGATGAGAAGTCTCGGCAATTGCATCTATCGGATGCGGGATTCGAGAAGGCCGAGCAACTCCTCGCCGACATGGGGCTCCTGCCCGAGGGTGCAAGCTTGTATGACTCCGCGCAGATTTCCCTGCTGCACCACCTGCTCTCTGCCCTCCGAGCGCATGTCTTGTACGTGCGCGACCAGCATTACGTCGTGCAGTCGGGTGAGGTCATTATTGTCGATGAGTTCACCGGACGCTTAATGCCTGGGCGCCGCTGGTCCGACGGTCTCCATCAGGCTGTGGAAGCCAAAGAAGGCGTGGCCATTGAACCCGAGAACCAGACGCTTGCTTCAATTACCTTTCAGAACTACTTCAGGATGTACGGCAAGCTCGCTGGCATGACCGGTACGGCCGACACCGAGGCCTTCGAATTCCAGCAGATCTACGGGCTTGAAACCGTCATCGTTCCCACCCATCGGCCAATGGTGCGCCAGGACCTTCAGGACCAGATTTTTGGCTCGCACGTAGAGAAAGTCGAGGCCATCATCGCGGACGTTCGTCGCCGACATGAGTCTGGCCAGCCCATTCTCGTGGGAACCACTTCTATTGAGAGTTCGGAGGCGCTCTCCTCTGAGTTGACCAAGGTGGGCCTGTCCCATCAGGTACTCAATGCCAAACAGCACGAGAAGGAGGCCGAGATCGTTGCCCAAGCCGGGCGGCCGGGCGTCATCACGATCGCCACCAACATGGCTGGGCGAGGCACCGACATCGTGCTCGGGGGCAGCCTAGAGAAAGACCTTGATCGACTCTCTGAAGACACGGCCCTATCGGAGCAGCAACGATCCCAAGAGGAGTCAAAGCTTCGACAAGCCTGGCAGGAGCGCCATGACAGTGTGATTTCTGCGGGCGGTCTTCACATCATTGGCACCGAGCGGCATGAGTCGCGTCGGATTGACAACCAATTGCGGGGCCGAGCCGGTCGCCAGGGCGACCCAGGCTCGTCGCGCTTTTACCTCTCCATGGATGACCCGCTGTTGAGAATTTTTGCGGGCGAGAGGATGAAGGCGATCATGACCCGACTGGGGGTGCCGAGGGGTGAGCCCATTGAGGCGGGGATGGTCTCGCGATCAATCGAGAGCGCCCAACGCAAGGTCGAAAACCGAAACTTCGATATACGCAAGCAGCTGCTCGAATATGACAACGTCGCCAATGAGCAGCGGCAAATCATCTACTCGCAGCGCAACGAGATCCTTGAATCGACAGATCTCTCTGATTTTCTCCGAGGCCTTCGCCATGGCTGCCTCACTGCAGTGGCTCGGCGCCATATCCCCCAAGAGAGCATCGAGGAGCAATGGGACATCGATGCGCTCACCAACACACTGCTTGCCGACTATCAGATCGACGCGCAGTTGCGCGCTGCGTTGGAGCAGGCCGAAGAGCTCGACGATGAGGCCTTGGTTGCGCGTGTCTGCCGCGCTGCGGACGATGCCTATGCGGCCAAATTGGCCATGCTGTCCCCCGGGGCGTTTTTGGAGTTCGAACGCTCAATGCTTCTGCACCACATTGACCATGCCTGGCGAGAGCACCTGGCCGCATTGGATCACCTGCGTCAGGGCATTCATCTTCGTGGGTATGCCCAAAAAGACCCGAAGCAAGAATACAAACGCGAGGCCTTCGCACTCTTTGAGCAATTGCTCGAGCGTGTTCGGGACGACGTGACCCGTGTCTTGATCACGGTTCAGATCAGCTCCGAGGAGGAGGCTGCCAAGGCCGCAGCCGCGGCAGCACCCAGCCTCCCCAAGGACATTTCGTTTACCCATGCAGACTTCAACGACCAGGAATCACTCACCGATGGAAGCTCGGCTGGGAGCGACCAGGAGGGCCCAGAGGCCGCAGGCACCGTTCGCCGGGAGTTTCCCAAGGTGGGGCGCAACGACCCTTGCCCATGTGGCTCGGGCAAAAAGTACAAGCACTGCCACGGAGCCTTGGCCTAGAGGGGCCGTCTGGAGATCCCAGTGCCTGTTGGACTCCCCCTTCCCAAACGAGACGAACTCTTTCCTGTCGCAGGCCTCGATCTGTTCTCGGTCTCCGCAGGGATTCGAAAATCTGGGCGGCGCGACCTTCTTCTCATGCGACTCGTTGAAGGAAGCGCAGTTGCAGGGGTTTTTACTCAGAATGCCTTCTGCGCCGCACCTGTTCAAGTTTGTCGAGGCCACCTGGCTTCGGGCGGCCCCATCCGAGCCTTACTGATCAATACCGGCTGCGCCAACGCGGGCACCGGTGCCGCCGGGCTGGAAGATGCGCGAACCAGTTGCGCTTGGGTGGCAGAGGTCTGCGGCCTTCATCCGAGCCAGGTCTTGCCTTTTTCCACCGGAGTGATTCTTGAGCGGCTACCGATGGAACGACTGCGTGCAGGAATCGAGCTGGCGAGTTGCTCGGGGCCTAGTGATTGGCTGGATGCGGCCCATTCCATTATGACCACAGACACCCAGCCCAAAGCCATTTCTCGACGTGTTCGGCTATCGACCGGTCAGATCACCATTACTGGTATCTCTAAGGGTGCTGGAATGATTCGACCCAACATGGCGACCATGCTTGGCTTTGTAGCCACCGACGCAAGGCTCTCTCGTGAAGATCTGCACGGCTTGCTCTTGCGTAGCGTCGACGACTCTTTTAACGCAATCACGGTCGATGGTGACACATCAACCAACGATTCCTTGATTGGAATTGCCACAGGTGCTTCTGGTCTCGATGTTTCCAGGGGAACGGCAGACTGGGAGACGTTTGCTGCTGAGTGGTTGGCCGTCTGTCAAGACCTTGCGCAGGCAATTGTTCGGGATGGAGAGGGCGCAACCAAGTTCATGACCATCGATGTGGTGGGGGCAACCTCGCGGGTGGAGGCGAGGCAGGTGGCCTATGCGGTTGCCCATTCGCCCTTGGTCAAGACAGCCTTCTTTGCCTCCGATCCGAATCTGGGTCGAATTCTTGCTGCCATCGGATACAGCGGGGTTGAGGGCCTTGATGTATCCAAAGTCTCTGTTGAGCTCAATGGGGTTCTTGTGGCCGAGCGTGGCGGTCGCGCAACAAGCTACCGCGAGGAAGATGGGCAATCCGTGATGAAAGAAGAGGAGATCACAGTGCGCATTGCACTCGGGCGGGGCGCATCGCAGGCCAGGGTCTGGACCTGTGACCTCTCCCACGACTACGTCTCCATTAACGCGGACTATCGGTCCTAGCCCGATGGATCGACTCAATCATCTGCTCGAGAGGATCGAGGCATGGCTTCCCGACCCGCCTCCGAAAATAGACTTCGCCAAACAACTCGCCTTTCGTTGGGTGCAAAGGCAGAGCCTCTTGGGACGCGTGGCCTACTTGGAGCCGGTGGATCGAGTTGCATCGATTGCTCTGGAGGATCTCTGCCATATTGAGACGCAGGCCAAGAGAGTGGTTCGAAATACCGAGCAGTTTGTTCGTGGCCTGCCTGCCAATAATGTCCTGCTCACTGGTGCTCGAGGAACGGGCAAGTCTTCACTCGTGCGCGCTTGTCTGAGCGAGTTCTCCAAGGATGGCCTGCGGCTCATTGAAGTGGACAAGGCTGACTTGGTTGATCTGCCGGAGATTGCCAAGCGGGTGGTGGGGCGGCCTGAACGGTTCATCGTCTTTTGCGACGACCTTTCGTTTGAGACGGGTGACGCTGCCTACAAGGCGTTGAAGACAGTTTTGGATGGCGGTTTATCGGCCCAACTCGAAAACCTCCTTATTTACGCGACGTCGAATCGACGTCACCTCATGCCGGAGTCGATGCGAGACAACCTGCAGACCCACACCGACGAGGACGGCGAAATTCATCCGGGAGAGACCATCGAGGAGCGCATCTCGCTGTCGGAGCGCTTTGGCCTGTGGGTCTCTTTTCACAGCTTCTCTCAGGACCACTATTTAGACATTGTTCGACACTGGTTGCGAGTCTTTGGGGCCTCGCCTGAGCAGATTGACTCGTCCCGGCTGCCTGCACTCGCCTGGGCGACCTCGCGTGGCTCTCGGTCTGGAAGAGTTGCGATGGCCTTCGCCAAAGACTGGCTCGCGAGCGGCTCGAGCCTTGATTGAGTTGGCAGTTGCCGCGGGATTGATTATTGATCGGCATGGCCGGCTGTTGATGACCAGCCGACCGCGTGACAAGCCCTATGCGGGGTGGTGGGAACTGCCGGGAGGAAAGATTGAGCCAAACGAGACGCCCGCTGAGGCCGTGGTGCGAGAGCTGCTAGAGGAGTTGGGCATCGCGGCCACCGCTCCTAGTCACGCCTGGTCGAGCATTCATGACTACCCGCATGCACGGGTTCATTTGAATTTCTATTGGATAAGAGCCTGGGGTAAAAACGACCCCCAGCCCCATGAGGGCCAGCAACTCTACTGGCTAAAGACCAGGACAGAAGCGCCTCATCCTTTTCCCACCCTGCCTGCAACCATCCCCGCCATTGAACGGGTTCGCCTCGACCGACTCCTGGACTAAAAGTCGCAGAGGGTCATTTCGAAGTTCACCTCTGACTGCAAGGGTATGAGGCGAAGGTCCTCACCGAGTTGTCGGAACCGCAGGGCGACCACGTACTTGTTTGAACTGACATCGCATACAAGTTCGCGCGCATCCTGGGCTTCGATTCGTATCAACCGAACCTGCTGTCCCGTTAGACTGAGCTCGAAGCTACCCTGGGGCGCTACGTAGGATATCGGCGAAGCCCCTTGGCGAAGCAGTTTCAATCCCAACTCGACTGCATCAAGCAGGGGCTGAAGGGGCCCGAGCCATTCATTGAGGGCGTTGCGACGGCGCTCCGGGCTGCGCTCGAGCCAGATGGCAAGTGACGGGATATCAAAGCCACAGTTGCCTGCGGGGATCCCCGCCCGCCCCTTGATGGCCATGAGGAACTCAAGCTCATTGAGATGCCCACCAAGCCTGGTTCTCACATCGCCGAGCGCAGAAAAGATAGCGGTGATTTCGCTGATGACAGCTCGGAGACGATCACCGGACACATCCGGAAGGCCCTCGAATTTCGCGAGTTGCTGCCGCTGACGTTCGAGCTCCTGAAGCAACTCGTTCTTGATGTCGCTGCGGTTCGAGAGAAGGTCGTAGAGCTCAAAAAGCGTGGAGAGTGCCGCCTCATGGGCAGAGGGTGCCTCTTGGGCCGTCAGTTCACTGTAGCGCAGTGTGAGGCACTCGAGTCGAAGCATTGTGCGGACGCGCTCGTTGCAGGGGAACTCAAAAAGCTGAGCCGAGCCATTGGCCTGCCTGGGGTCGACGGAGCGGTTTGATTGCATAAGCGCATTATGGCTGATTCATTGCCGGCTGACTCAAGCGCGTGTCTCTGCGCTCAGCAGGCAATGCAGAGCGGCCACCCGGTCTCTCAACTCCGGCACTCCCCCGCTGTTGTCAAGGACGTGGTCAGCGATCATGAGCCGCTCATCTCGGCGCGCTTGTCGGCGCATCACCGAGTCGATGATTTCATCGCTCCAGCCGGACCGATCTCTGACCCGCTGCTTTTGAACGGGTTCTGGGCAGTCAACGACGACCCTCTTCCAGACCCAGTTAGGACGGGTGTGACCGTAGATCTCAAACCACAGGGGGACACTGTAGATGACGTAAGGTCCGGGGGCCTGCGCAATGGCCTCTCGGGCCTTGCGTGCGACGATGGGATGGACAATGGCCTCGAGTTTGGATCGCGCGTCGGTATCCCCAAAGACGTAGGCTCTCAATTGGTCTCGATCAAGGCCGCCATCGGAATTGAAGAATTTCTCATCGAAGGCCACTCGCAGGGCGGGGATGGCCTCTCCACCTCTTCGTGTCACCTCGCGACTAATCGCATCGGCATCGACCACTCGGACGCCAAACTCCTCGAAGAGTGCAGTGGCAGTGGACTTTCCAGACCCCACTCCGCCGGTGATGACGACAGCGCGAGGATTGGCGCTCATGTCCCCAATGTCCCAAGCTCGATCGCCCCAATTGACAGGCTTAGGGCCCCAAGGCAGAGGCCCGGTCCGAGGGGAAGGAAATCTGCCCCGGGGCCTTGGTGGAGGGTGCAGCCGACATGCCAAACGAATAGTGTTGCAACCGCGCCCAGGGCCAGAACCCCGAGAACAGCGAGCGGGCCGAGCCAGGCGCCAATCCCCGCCAGCAAGAGGAGGTCGCCACGTCCGATCGACCGATTCCCCGTCTGGGAGGCGATTGCCAGCGGAAAAAATAGGCCAACCAAGATGCCAAACAGCGATTCAAGCGGCGTGGGGCCGACACCCATCAAGGCCGCTGCGATCCCCGCGAGAAGCAGAGTCAGACAGATTCTGTCGGGCAGGAGTCGAACCAGAAGATCGATTCGGGAGAGCGCCCCGAGGGTGCCAAGCCATGCACCAAAGACAACTGGGCCACTCATAACCAAGGGCGCATCGATTGGGTTGGAGAGGCCGAGGGCAGCGGCCACGCCCAGAAGGCCAATAATGAGTGCCCATGACCAGCGCCACCGCGTGGCCTGGATTGCGCAAGCGAGCCCTCTCCATCGGGCAATCTCGGGCCGACTCCAAATCAGCAGGACTTGCATGGTGGCGATTGCAGAGGCAGCGATGCCGAGTCCTGCAAACAGGGGCTCACTGAGCATCGGCTGCGGCCGACTCCTCCGCCTCGGCCGGCAGGGGTCGATGGAGGAGAACACGTCGCACCATATGATCTTGCATTTGCACAATCTCCATGGCCACGTCCCCCACCTTTAGGCTTAGGTTGGAGTCGGGAATTTCTTGAAGGGTCTCGAGAATGAGCCCATTGAGGGTCTTGGGACCATCGACCGGAAGTCGCAAGCCCAGTCGGCGATTGATGTCTCGAACCAACATCGCCCCGTCGACGGTAACAGTCTGATCGTCTCCCCATTGGAGTGCACGCGAGCGAACGCCGGGCGCCTGGTTGGAAAACTCCCCGAGCAGCTCCTCGATGATGTCCTGCGGACTGATCAGTCCTTCGACCTCGCCGTACTCATCGACCACCAGGGCGATCTGCTGTCGGTTCTCCTGGAACTGATTGAGCTGAGAGAACAACGAGGTGCCAGCCGGAACATAGTAAGCGGGGGCCAGCGCTTCAATCAGCGACTCCTTCGAGAACTCCTCTCGGGTGAGAAGTGCAACGGCCTTCCTGACATGCAATATGCCTTGAATCTGGCTGAGGTCGCCTCGGTAGACGGGCAGCTTATTGTGAAAACAGGTTGAAATCTGCTCGGCAATCGTCGCCTCGTCATCCTCGAGGTCAATGGCTTCGATTCGGCCTCGGGCAATCATCACATCATCGACACACAGGCCCTCTAGATCGAAGAGATTGAGCAGAATGCTGCGGCTTTGGGTGGGAATAAAGGCGGCCGACTCAAGCACCGCGGTGCGCAGCTCGTCGGTGGTCATTCCGTCGGAAGTCCGCTGCGTGGTTCCAATTCGAAGCGTTCGAAGAAGCGCATTTACAAAGCCATTGACCACCCAGACAAGCGGTCGGAGCAAGAACATGATGGGCAGAAGCCCATGGCTTGTGGTCATTGAAACAGGCTCAGCTCGGTTTGCACCGATCACCTTCGGGATGATCTCGCCAAAAACAATGAGCAAGGCAGCAGCCACGGCGGTGGCCATGGCAAGGACCTCATCGTTGTTGCCGAAGGCGGAGATGGCCATGGCCGTGATGATGGTGGTGAGGGCCGCGTTGACGACATTGTTGCCCAATAGGATGGTTGCCAGCAGCCGGTCGGTTCTGCTGAGTAGTCGCATAACCTGTCTTGCTCCGCGTCGACCATTGGCTGCCAAGTGCCTCATGCGATAGCGGTTGACCGCCATAAGGCTGGTCTCTGACATCGAGAAGAATCCAGAGAGCAACAGCAGCACAAGGAGCGCTAGCAGATGCGCCCAAAACGGCAGGTCATTCAAGGAGAGGCCTTTGCCCGGATTTGCACGATTAGAGTTTAGGAGATTCTCGTGCGAGATGGTCGGGGTGAGAGGATTCGAACCTCCGACTCCTGCGTCCCGAACGCAGTACTCTACCAGGCTGAGCTACACCCCGACGGTGTCTAGAAGCCCTTTCTAGGCTCGACGCTCGATGACAAAGGAGGCCAAGTCTATCAGGGAAGACTTGCTCGGTGAGGCCTCGAGATGGGCCAGAGAGTCGGTCGCGAGTTGGACTTCGCGCTGCGCCATCTCTCTTGCGTAATTCAATGCACCCGACTCCTGAACGCGATGGATCACTGCATCGATGGGGGCATTCTCTGGTTCGACAATGGCCTGCCGAATAAGCGCACGGTCGGTCGGGTTGCCTGTTTGGAGCAGATAAATCAAGGGGAGGGTGGGCTTGCCCTCTTTCAGGTCGTCACCGAGCTGCTTGCCCATTGAGTCGATGTCGCCGCTGTAGTCGAGAATGTCGTCGGTCAGTTGAAATGCGGTCCCGATGTGACGACCGTAGGCCGCGAGCCCCTCGATCATTGCCTGCGGTGCCTGCGCGAGAACAGCGGGCAGACAGGCCGAGGCCTCAAAGAGCTTGGCCGTCTTGAAACGGATGACCTGAAGGTAGCGGTCCTCGTCGACTTCGGGATCCTGGCAATTCATGAGCTGCAGGACCTCTCCCTCTGCAATGGTGTTGGTTGCATCGGCGAGAACAGCCATCACCGAAAGTGAGTGAAGGCCCACCATCATCTGGAATGCCCTGGAGTAAAGAAAGTCACCCACCAACACACTGGCGGCATTGCCAAAGACTGCATTGGCCGTCAGACGGCTTCGTCGCAGGTTCGACTCATCGACCACATCGTCGTGAAGCAAGGTCGCGGTGTGGATGAACTCCACAATCGCAGCCAATTCAATGACTCCCGTCCCCAACATTGATCGATTGGATGCTTCTTTACTGGGGGAGGGCTGGAGAAGGATCCCGCCCGCTGCAAGACCGGGTTGAGAGGCCAGTGCCCTGGCCGCCATTAGGACCAGGGCAGGGCGAACCCGCTTTCCACCTGCACCGATGATGTACTCGGCGACCTGGTTGACCAAGCCCACCTCACTGCTGAGTCTTCGTCGAATTTGGCGATCGACTGCCGCCATGTCGGGCGCAATGGCCGAGAGGATGGCCTCGTACCCCTGCAACTGGGCCTTGGGCGAACGGGGGGCGGGGTCGGCCAATGCTTGGACACTGCTTGTATCGATCATGGCTCTACTCTAACAACCCCTGTCCACCTTGTCTGCCCGCCTTGCCATTCGACAATTAGCCGATTAAACTAGAGGGCTTTACAGAAGCGACGGGTTTGGCTATGTACGCAGTCATTAAAACGGGTGGCAAGCAGTATCGGGTGAGTCCTGGTCTGGTCTTGCGTGTAGAGTCCTTGGAAGCCGCCGAGGGCGATGAGGTGGTATTGGCCGAGGTGCTCGCCATGGGTGAGGGAGAGTCGATTCTGGTCGGTGCCCCCACCCTGAGCGGCGCGAGCGTCAAAGCCAAGGTGAAGTCCCATGGTCGGGGCGACAAAGTCAGAATTTTCAAGCACCGTCGCCGTAAGCATTACGCCAAGACCCAAGGCCATCGCCAGAATTTCACAGAACTCGAGATTACCGCGCTGGTTCGTCCCGATGGCACGGTTGTCGCCCAGTAAAGCAAGCGTCTAGGAGCAGACCTCAATGGCACAGAAAAAAGGCGGCGGCTCAACGCGAAATGGCCGTGACTCAGAGTCCAAACGGCTTGGCGTCAAGCGCTTTGGTGGCGAGAGCATCTCCGCAGGGGGCATTATTGTTCGTCAGCGTGGAACCCAATTCCATCCAGGTCAAAACGTGGGCATCGGCAAAGACCACACGCTTTTCGCGCTGGTCGATGGCAAAGTCCGCTTCTCAGTGACCGGGCCACTTAAACGCTCGACCGTCAGCATCGTTTCCGAGTAAGAAGTCCACGCGGCCCCTTTAATAGGGGGCTCAGAGGGCCCGCCAATGAAGTTCATCGATGAAGCCGTCATCGAAGTCCTGGCAGGCAAGGGCGGCAACGGTGTTGCCGCGTTCCGCAGAGAGAAGTTCATCCCCAAAGGCGGTCCCAGCGGCGGAGACGGCGGACGTGGCGGATCCATTTTTGCGGTCGCCGATCGAAACATCAACACGCTGATTGACTATCGCTATGCTCGCTTGCATCGAGCGAGAAATGGCGAGCAGGGCCAGGGCTCAGATCGTTATGGGGCCGGTGCCGATGACATTGTTCTCAGAATGCCAGTGGGGACTGTCATTAGCGATGCCGAGTCGGGCGAATTGCTCCACGATCTCCACATGGATGGCGAGAGGGTTCTTCTTGCCAAGGGCGGACAGGGTGGACTCGGGAATCTTCATTTCAAATCGAGTGTCAATCGGGCACCCCGTCAGTGCACACCTGGGGAGCCGGGCGAGAGCCGAAAGCTTCGCCTCGAGCTAAAGGTCTTGGCCGATGTGGGCCTTCTGGGACTTCCGAACGCGGGAAAATCAACTTTTGTCGGGGCCGTCTCCAACGCGCGACCCAAAGTCGCCGACTACCCCTTCACCACTCTTCACCCGCAACTCGGCCTGGTGAGAACCGCCCCTTCGAAGAGCTTCGTGGTGGCCGACATTCCCGGGCTGATCGAAGGGGCCTCCGACGGCGCCGGACTCGGACACCAGTTCTTGCGCCACCTCAGCCGAACTCAACTGCTTGTGCACCTCGTTGACCTGGGCGCCTGTGTCGGCGAAGGGGGGATGGTCGACTGCCTAGTGGACCAGATCAAGACCATCGAGGCCGAACTAGAGGCCTTCGATCCCGCCATGATGGACAAGCCCCGATGGATTGTTTTTAACAAATCAGACCAACTCTCCGAGGCCGATTGGGATGCCCTTGCGTCTCCGCTTCGCAAGAGGCTCAAACTCAAACAGGCGCCAAGGCGCATATCGGCACTCACTCGCGCTGGACTCGAACCCCTGCTCCATGAGATTCAGGCCCACATTGATGCGGAGCGTGCCCGTGTCGAGCCCCTGGCCTCTGTCGATGCCGATGTGCGATTTTCCGCCCCCAACGAGATGACCAACCGTGCGTAGACAAGTCACCGCCTGCCGACGCTGGGTCATCAAGCTGGGTTCCAGTCTGGTCACCAACGACGGACGAGGCGTTGACGCCTCAGCGATCGAGGGGTTCGCGGCTCAGATGGCTGGCCTGCGCAGCGCGGGAATCGAATTGGTTCTGGTCTCTAGTGGCGCGATCGCCGAGGGCATGAAACGCCTCGGTTGGCGAGAGCGCCCCCATGAGATCCATCATCTTCAGGCGGCGGCAGCGGTTGGTCAGATGGGGTTGGCCCAGGCCTACGAGGCGGGATTCCAATCCCACGGTCTCAAGACCGCTCAGATACTTCTCACCCACGAGGATGTGGCCGATCGGCGTCGATACCTCAACGCCCGGGCCACCCTAAGCACTCTACTTGGACTCGGTGTGGTCCCGATCATCAATGAGAATGACACGGTGGTTACGGAGGAGATCAAGCTTGGCGACAATGACACGCTCGCGGCCTTGGTGACCAATCTGATGGAGGCCGATTTACTTGTGATCCTCACCGATCAGTTGGGCCTCTATGACCAAGACCCGCGAAAGTCCAGTGACGCACGACTAATTGACGAGGCACCTGCCTCCGACTCCGCTTTGACACGAATGGCCGGGGGTGCTGGAAGTCTGCTGGGTACCGGTGGGATGCTCACAAAAGTGCGTGCCGCCCAGCGTGCTGCACGAAGTGGGGCCCACACCATTGTGGCCAGTGGCCACGAGCACGATGTGCTGGCGCGATTGGCCAGAGGCGAGGTGCTAGGCACACTCTTGTTGGCGGATCAACCCGTGCTCTCGGCCCGCCAGCAATGGCTTGCCGATCACCTTCAGGCACGCGGGAAACTCTGGCTTGATGAGGGCGCGACCGAGGTCTTGGCCAAAGGGGGCAAATCGCTTCTACCCGTCGGCGTGGTTGCCGTAGAGGGTGATTTCGAGCGAGGTGACATGGTGAGTTGCATCTCACCCGATGGCCATGAGATTGCTCGTGGCTTGGTCAACTACTCAGTGCATGAGGCCCGCCGCATTCGGGGCCTGCCCTCGACTCAGATCGAGGCGGTATTGGGTTTTCTTGAGGAACCCGAGCTCATACACCGCGACAATCTGGTGCTGATTTCATCGGCCGAGAAGAGGTGACGGGCCAACTCAGACATGGCCAGCCAGTAGACATCTCGCTTGAACTCGATGACCGTATCGAGGGGAATGAAGAAGTCATGCCAGCACCAGGCGTCGAACTCGGGCTTCTCCTTGCCGGATTTAAGTTGGATGTCACGGTCTTCGCCCAGCATTCGCAGCAAGAACCAAATCTGCTTCTGCCCCCGGTAGAGCCCGCGCCACTCTCTGCGAACCCAGCGACTGGGGACGTCGTAGTGGAGCCAGTCTGCGGTGCGTCCGAGAATCTCAACGTGGTTGGGCAGAAGACCAGTCTCCTCCTGTAGCTCTCGGTACATGGCCTCGACGGGATCCTCGCCGTCTTTAATGCCGCCCTGGGGAAACTGCCACGCCTGCTCGCGTATGCGCTTTCCCCAGAAGACCTGGCGATGGTCATTGACCAGGATGATGCCGACGTTGGGTCGGTAGCCGTGCTCATCAAGCATAATGCCTGCGATTATACGAAGCGATTCCTTTCTCGCCTATTTCCATGCGCGTCTCTCAATTTCACTTTCAGACACTCAAAGAAGAACCTTCGGACGCAGAGGTGGTGAGCCATCGCCTCATGCTTCGTTCGGGGATGATTCGGCGGCTGGGTGCTGGCATCTATACCCAGATGCCCCTTGGCCTTCGCGTGCTTCGCAAAGTGGAGGCCATCATCCGTGAGGAGATGAATCGATCGGGTGCCATTGAGTTGAGCATGCCCTTGGTGCAGCCGGCCGAACTCTGGCAAGAGACGGGCCGCTGGGAGAAGATGGGGCCAGAGTTGCTGCGTCTTGAGGATCGCCATGGCAGGCCATTCGCGTTTCAGCCGACATCGGAGGAGGTTGTCACCGATATCGCGCGGCAAGAGATTCGGAGCTGGAAGCAGCTGCCAAAGAATTTTTATCAGATTCAATTCAAGTTCAGAGACGAGCGCCGCCCACGATTCGGTGTGATGCGTGGCCGAGAGTTTGTGATGAAGGATGCCTATTCCTTTGACCGCGACCGGGCGGCCGCCGAGGCCAGCTACGAGGCGATGTATGCCTGCTATTGCAGAATCTTCGATCGACTCGGGCTTGCCTATCGTGCGGTTAACGCCGATACGGGTGCCATTGGGGGTTCACGCTCCCACGAGTTTCAGGTGATTGCCGAGACGGGCGAGGATGCGATTGCCTACTGCCCCGAATCGGACTTCGCTGCCAATGTTGAGTTGGCCGAGGCGGTGCCCCCCAAGATCGAGCGCCCCTTGCCATCCGAGAGCATGCGCAAGGTAGAGACGCCGGGGATCACAAGTTGTGAGGACGTCGCCAAACACCTTGGGGTGGCCATCTCAAAAACGCTCAAGGCAGTTGTTTTGGCGGTCGACGCTGCCCCATCGACTGCAAGCGCTGTAAGCAGTCCGGCCCAGATTTTTCTTCTCCTCATACGCGGCGATCACGAACTCAATGAGGTGAAGGTGGGAAAACTTCCCGAGTTGTCGGCGGGTTGGCGCTGGGCGAGTCACGATGAAATCGCCTCAAGCTTTGGCTGCGTTCCTGGGTACCTTGGCCCTGTTGGCCTTGAATTCAGTGGAGAACGGAAGGGTGCGGGGTCCATTCTGGCTGGCCTTATTGTGGATCACGCGGTGCCCGCGATGTCAGACTTTGTTGTTGGCGCCAATCAAGCCGATGCCCACCTCGCAGGGGTCAATTGGGGCCGCGACCTTCCCGAACCAACCCGGGTTGCAGATCTTCGCAATGTGGTGGCGGGGGACCCCTCTCCGGATGGTCGAGGACAAATTGCTATTCAGCGTGGCATTGAAGTGGGCCATGTTTTTTATCTTGGAACGAAGTATTCGGAAGCCATGCGCGCCACCTTTCTTGACGAATCTGGGCGGCCGGCCGTGATGGAAATGGGATGCTACGGAATCGGCGTCACCCGGGTGGTGGCGGCCGCCATCGAGCAAAACCACGATGACAAGGGAATCGTCTGGCCGCTATCGATCGCTCCTTTCGAAGTGGTTGTCTGTCTGCTCGGTGCTGGGAAAACCCCCCTTGTTCGGGAGGCCGGAGAGGCGATCTACGAAGCGCTTCTATCGGCCGGGCTCGATGTGATTCTGGATGACCGGGATGAGCGCCCTGGTGTGATGTTTGCGGACTGGGAGCTGATCGGTGTGCCGATCCGTGTCACGGTTGGAGAGCGATCGCTCAAAGAGGGTCAGGTGGAATGGCTGCTTCGCCGTGGGATGCAGACCAAGACCTGTCGCCGAGAGGATCTTGTCCGGGAATTGCTTGAGGTTGTGCGGAGTGCCCGTCGGGACTCGGGACGCTAGCGTCGGCCGAATCCACCCATACCCGGCAGGCCTCGCATGCCACCCAGGCCACCCATGGCGCGCATCATCTTGGCCAGGCCGCCCTTCTGCATTTTTTTCATCATGTCTTGCATCTGCTCGAACTGATTGAGAAGTCGGTTGACTTCTTGAACGCTGACCCCAGCCCCGGTCGCAATTCGTCGTTTTCTGCTCGCCTTGATCAAGTCTGGCTGTCGACGCTCCGAGGGCGTCATCGAGTTGATGATGCCGTCCATTCGCGAGACCGATCGATCGGCTGCCCCCAGGTCGGCTGACTTGGCCGCCTGCTGCATTTGGCTGGGGAGTTTGTCGAGCAGTGAGGAGAGCCCCCCCATGGACTTCATCTGACCAATTTGAAGCTGGAAGTCAGTGAGATCGAATTTGGCACCCGACTTGAGTTTGGCCGCCATCTTCTGGGCCGAGTCGACATCGATGGCCTTCTGGGCCTGTTCCACGAGTGCGAGCACATCGCCCATTCCAAGGATTCGCTGGGCAAACCGATCTGGGTCGAAGGCCTCGAGCCCATCGAGTTTCTCGGCTGTTCCCACGAAGCGAACGGGGCAGCCGGTGACGGATTGGGCCGAGAGGATTGCACCGCCTCGAGAGTCGCCATCGACTTTGGTGACAATCAGCCCGGTCAGGGCGATGGTCTCTTTGAAGCTCTGCGCGGTTCGGACGGCGTCTTGGCCTTGCATGGCATCGATCGTCAGAAGGGTCTCGACCGGTTTGAGTGAGCGATGCAGGCTTGCGATCTCCTCCATCATCTCGGTGTCAATTGCCAATCGGCCAGCCGTATCGACCAAGAGCACATCGTGGAAATGTCGCTTGGCCCAGTCGAGCGCGGCCTCGGCAATGGCCACCGGCCGCTCGCCCACTTGGCTCGCGAAGAATTCGGCACCCGCCTGAGCACTCACCAGCCGAAGTTGGTCAATGGCGGCGGGGCGATAGACGTCGCACGAGACCGTCAATACCTTCTTCTTGTGTCTCTCTACCAGCCACTTGGCCAACTTGCCCACGGAGGTGGTCTTTCCTGCACCTTGAAGTCCCGCCATGAGGACGATTGCAGGCGGCTGGCTCGCAAGATTCAGTCCGGTGGGGCCCGGACTGCCGGCCACCCCGCCCGACATCAGAGTGACGAGTTCCTGATGGACGATGCCCACCAGGGCTTGTCCTGGTGTCAGGCTATTGAGGACCTCTTGCCCGCTGGCCTTTTCTCGGACGCCTTGTATAAATTGCTTAACCACCGGCAACGCAACGTCGGCATCCAAAAGTGCCAAGCGAATCTCACGAAGCATCTCCTGGGTGTTCGACTCGGTGATCCGGGCCTCGCCCTTGATTGTCTTGAGGGCTCTGGTGAGTCTTTCGCTGAGGGTTTCGAGCATGGGGATCCTTCTATCGCGGCCGGCTTGGATGGGATGGCCTGCGCTACACTGATTCGATGATGACTTCATTCTACGGAGTTGCTGCCTGGATGGCTGCTTTGGCCTACCTGGCCCTCACTTACGGGGGGCTTCGCTATCGGCAGCAGGCCTCGGCCTCGGCGACGGTGCATCGTGAAATGCCCAATCTCAGTAACCGAGAGTCTTGGGCCTTTCATTTTCTTGCGGCTGCCGCAGTCACTTTGCAGGGCTTGACACTGCTGCCCGACTGGTTTGCCGATGGAGCGTTGCGATTTGGCTTTGCACCCGCAGTCTCCTGGATGCTTTGGCTAGCGGTGGCCTTGTTGTGGGTGGAGTCTTGGTTCTCCAGGCTTCCGAGATTGGCGGTGATGATCTTTCCGCTGGCCGCCCTGGCCGTCTTGTTGCCGAGCTGGTTTCCCGGGGGTGTGCTTCTTGAGCACCCCTCCGCAGTTTTTCGTGGGCATATTCTCCTGGCGATGCTTGCCTATAGCTGTTTTGCGCTCGCTTCGGGTCAGGCCTGGTTGATGATCACGCAGGAGAGGGCCCTGCACCGGGCGGAGTTGAATGAGGGCTGGTGGACGCAACTGCCTTCGCTGCTCGAGATGGACTGCACTCTGGTTCGAATTGTTCTGGCGGGATTGATTCTTCTGACCCTCACCCTGGCCACCGGGGCCTTGGTTAACTTGGAGGCTGGGCATCCGCCGCTTCGCCTCGACCATAAAACCGTCTTTACTCTCCTCACCTGGGCAATGGGGGTTGTTTTTCTTCTCGGACGAATGCGTTGGGGGTGGCGAGGCCGCCTGGCCGCGCGGTTTGCCCTGGTCGGGTTTGGGCTGCTGCTTCTGGCCTATGTGGGCTCGCGATTTGTCCTTGAGATTGTGCTGGGACGCTAAGCCATGCTCGGCCGCATTCTGCTGATTCTTGTTCTCGTCGGACTGGCACTTCTTGTTCTTCGCTGGACGATCTGGAAATCGAATGCCGCCCAGAGAGACTCTCAGCGTCGGTCGGATGGGCGCAATGGGCCAGGGCCAGGGCCCGGCGCCAGTCAGCCCGATGGTAAATCCGCTTCAGCCACCTCGCCGCTGGTCGCATGTGAAGCCTGCGGATTGAACCTTCCCAAGGCAGATGCTGTTTGGAAGGCCGGGCGCGCCTATTGCAAGGCCGAACACCTGCCCCTGGACCGTTGACGGGGAAGGCCAGCGCTGTGGCATTGACCCGACCGGAAGAAATCTCAGACCGTGCTTTGGATCGGACTCGGGATCCTGCACTAGTTGCTTTTGATGATGGCGGCTGGATCCTGCCAAAGCAGGGCGATCGGCGGTTGGATTCGCCGTTTTTCAATGAGCGGCCCGACGGTTGCCTGCCCGAACTGCTCGTAGTGCACGGCATTAGTCTGCCGGAGGGAGCGTACGGCGGACCCCATGTGGACGACCTTTTTTTGGGCCGACCCCTCGATTCGGCGCACCCGGAGCTCATGGCTGTGAGTGGCATGCAGGTCTCGGCCCATTTTGTCATTGATCGATGCGGCCGTCTGACGCAGTACGTGTCCATTCAATCTCGTGCATGGCATGCCGGGCGGTCGAACTTTCGTGGCCGAGACAATTGCAATGATTTTTCGATTGGGGTCGAGCTCGAGGGATGCGATTCGGAGCCCTATGAGCCCCCCCAGATCGACCGACTCGCGGACCTGGCCCAGGCCCTCTGCGCGGCACTGCCGAGTATGCGTTGGGTCGCTGGTCATTCGGACATCGCCCCGGGACGCAAGACCGACCCTGGACCATATTTTGACTGGACCGGTTTTATTTCACGCATTCGATCAAAGGGTATAGGCCTCGAGCGCAATTTTTGACCTCAGAGAGAACGCCCTTGCGGTGGGCGTTGTGGATGCATTTGAGGTGAAAGACCGCAACAGCGCTGAGTAAAAAAAAAAGTTTCTTATCGCTTGGCGGTTTGCAGGAGGTTTACCTCCTAAACCAGGGATTTCCCTGCTCGCAGGCCTTGCCCCCACCTGGCCTAGACTACTAGAATTAGTACCTCAGAGGGTGGTTTTCTACTACAGATAGTTTTGCGGCCGATCGTCGCGTTACGGCCAGCCTCTCCCAACCAAACATGATTACCACGATAACTAAATTGGAGGGAAGGATATGCAGCGGGGAATCGAACAGACCTCGGGACTTCAACGGGCCATTGATCCAAGCCCGTCCATAGTGGCCGCCGACCCTCCCAGCGCAATGTCGACTGTCGCCACCATTGCCGACATCAAGGTGATACGTCGCAACGGGGCCGTGGTGCTTTTCGAGGCCCCGAAGATCAACGTCGCAATGACCAAAGCATTCCTGGCGGTTCAAGGTGGGCAGGGCGCAGCGAGCGCGCGAGTTCGTGAACTCACAGAGTCGCTCACCGAGCAGGTCGCCCAGGCCTTGGTTCGTCGCCTCCCCGCCGGTGGAACCATCCATATCGAGGACATTCAAGACCAGGTAGAGCTCGCGCTGATGCGCTCCGGCGAACATGAAGTGGCCCGGGCCTATGTCTTGTACCGTGAGCGCAGAGCCCAGGAGCGGGCTGCTGCGGCAAACACCCAGGTGCAAGCGCCCGCCCCGGCCTTGCACATGACTGTCGATGGACGCCCACAGCCCCTTGACTTGGGCTGGCTGCGCCAGATGCTTGAAGCGGCCTGCCTAGGACTGGAGCCCCACGCGCGGGTTGAAGATGTCTATCAAGACACCCTAAAGAATCTCTACGACGGTGTTCCCATCGAGGAGGTCGAGAAGTCCGCCATTCTTGCTGCCCGCGCTCTCATTGAAAAGGATCCCGCCTATGCCAAAGCCAGTGCCCGACTGCTTCTGCACACCATTCGCAAGGAGGTGCTCGAGTCCGAGGTTGCGCCGGCTGAGGTGGATACGCGCACGAGGGAGTACTTCCCTCGATTCATTAAGAAGGGCATCGAGATTGGCCTTCTGAACGAGGATCTCGCGCGCTTTGATCTGGCCCAGTTGGCAGCGGCGCTCAAGCCAGAGAGAGACCTCCAGTTCGATTACCTTGGCCTGCAGACCCTCTACGATCGTTACTTCCTTATTGACCGCGACGACCTTTTTACCAACGAAGGCCGGCGCATTGAGTTGCCTCAGGCGTTTTTTATGCGAGTGGCAATGGGGTTGGCCATCGGCGAACTCGACCGCGAGGCCCGGGCCATTGAGTTCTACAACCTCCTGTCGAGCTTCGACTTCATGAGCTCGACCCCGACACTCTTCAACAGTGGCACCACCCACTCTCAGCTCTCGTCGTGCTACCTCACGACCGTGCCCGACCACCTCGACGGCATTTATGAGGCCATCAAAGAGAACGCCCTCTTGGCCAAATATGCGGGAGGACTCGGCAATGACTGGACGCCGGTGCGCGCCTTGGGGAGTCACATCAAGGGCACCAACGGCAAGAGTCAGGGGGTGGTGCCATTCCTGAAAGTCGTCAACGACACGGCCGTGGCGGTTAATCAGGGGGGCAAGCGCAAGGGGGCTGTTTGCACCTATCTTGAGACCTGGCACCTCGACATCGAGGAATTCTTGGAGCTGCGCAAGAACACCGGCGATGACCGTCGCAGAACCCACGACATGAACACGGCGAACTGGATTCCCGATCTGTTTATGAAGCGGGTCATGGAAAACGGGGAATGGACCCTCTTCTCGCCATCCGATGTGCCCGATCTGCACGACAAGTTTGGTCGGGCCTTCGAGGAGGCCTACCTGGCCTACGAGGGCAAAGCCCAGCGGGGTGAGTTGCGGCTGTTTAAGAAAATCGCCGCAAGCAGCCTCTGGCGAAAGATGTTGACGATGCTTTTCGAGACAGGCCACCCCTGGATCACCTTCAAAGACCCGTGCAATGTCCGCAGCCCCCAGCAGCACGTCGGGGTGGTCCACAGCTCCAATTTGTGCACCGAGATCACCCTCAACACAAATGATTCCGAGATTGCGGTCTGCAATCTGGGGTCAGTGAACCTCGTCCACCACCTCAAGCCGGCAGCAGGCGGCCTGGTTCTCGACCACGAGAAGCTCAAGAAGACCATCTCGGTGGCCATGCGCATGCTCGACAATGTGATCGACATCAACTACTACGCAGTGGCCAAGGCTCGAAACGCCAACATTCGCCATCGCCCAGTGGGTCTGGGGATCATGGGCTTTCAGGAGGCGCTGCATGCAATGCGCATTCCCTACGCCTCTGATCGGGCCGTTGAGTTTGCCGACGCTTCCATGGAAGCCGTCTGTTACGAGGCCTATTGGGCCTCAACCGAATTGGCAAAAGAGCGGGGCGCCTATTCAAGCTTCAAGGGGTCGTTGTGGGATCGGGGAATTCTGCCGCTCGACACCCTCGATTTGTTGGCCCAGGAACGGGGCGGCTACGTCGAAATTGATCGCACCGCACGCCTTGATTGGGATGCACTCCGACAGCGGATTCGCGACTTCGGTATGCGCAATTCCAACTGCGTGGCCATTGCCCCCACGGCCACCATCTCGAACATCGTCGGCATTTCGGCCTCGATCGAGCCCACCTATCAAAACCTCTACGTCAAATCCAACCTCTCGGGCGAGTTCACGGTGGTCAACGAGACCATGGTGCGCGACCTCAAGGAGTTCGGGCTCTGGGATGAGGTTATGGTTGCGGACCTGAAGTATTTCGATGGGAGCCTCTCGAAGATCGACCGAATACCCGTCGAACTCAGGGATCTCTATGCCACCGCGTTTGAAGTGGACACCTTCTGGATGGTGGAGTGTGCCGCTCGGCGCCAGAAATGGATTGATCAGGCCCAGTCGCTCAACATCTATATGGCGGGTGCCTCCGGTAAGCGGCTCGATGAGACGTACAAGCTGGCATGGTTGCGTGGCCTCAAGACCACCTACTACCTGCGCACCATTGGCGCCACCCACGCCGAGAAATCCACCCTCAACACCGGCCAACTCAATGCAGTTCCCGTATCCGGTGGTGTCGCTGGGGGCGCCTCCGCTTCGGGAGCCGTTGCGGCTTGGTCGAGCACGACCGATCCAATCATCGCAAGCAATGCAGTTCCTGCATCGGATATGAAGTTTTGTTCGATCGACAATCCCGATTGCGAGGCTTGCCAGTAATTCGTTGTTCGATTTGTTGCTTTCGAACGAATTTTTTTCATCGGAAGAGAGAAAACGATTGCAAGCTTTTCTCTCTTCCATCATGATTCGGTCTGTGTTCATTGACCGAATCTCACTGACCTAATTAAGAAAGTGAGATCGATATGCTGAACTGGGAAGACACCTCGTCCACCAACATTTCGCCTAAGGCACCGCCACCATCGACAACCCCGTTGTCGATGCAGCATCAGTCCCCCAACGCAGCGGGGACGATTCGCCCGTCTCCGGGTATTTTTGCCACCCAATTACCGGAAGATGCAGCCGAACGCAGGGTCCGAGTGGAGGACAAACGCGTCATCAATGGTGGGACCGATGTCAACCAGCTGGTGCCTTTTAAATACAAGTGGGCTTGGGAGAAGTACCTTGCCGGCTGCGCCAATCACTGGATGCCCCAGGAAATCAACATGTCCCGGGACATCGCCCTCTGGAAAGACCCCAATGGCCTCACCGACGACGAGCGTCGTCTGGTCAAGCGCAACCTGGGATTCTTTGTGACTGCAGACAGCCTGGCGGCCAATAACATTGTTCTGGGCACCTACCGCCACATCACGGCACCCGAGTGCCGTCAGTTCCTGCTTCGCCAAGCCTTCGAAGAGGCGATTCACACCCATGCGTATCAGTACATCGTGGAGTCTCTGGGGCTGAATGAAGGAGAGATTTTCAATGCCTACCACGAGGTGGACTCCATTCGGGACAAGGACGAGTTCCTTATCCCCTTCATTGATACCCTGACCGACCCCGCCTTCAAGACGGGCACCCCCGAGGCGGATCAGCAACTCCTGAAGTCGCTGATTGTCTTTGCCTGCATCATGGAAGGCCTCTTTTTCTACGTCGGCTTTGTTCAAATTCTGGCGCTGGGACGTCAGAACAAGATGACCGGGGCGGCCGAGCAATACCAATACATCCTGCGAGATGAGTCCATGCACTGCAATTTCGGCATCGACCTCATCAACACCATCAAGCTGGAAAACCCCCATCTCTGGACCCCTGAATTCCGGGCCGAACTCAGGGAGTTGTTCGTCAAAGGGGTGGAGCTTGAATATCGCTATGCCGAGGACACCATGCCTCGTGGGGTCCTGGGGCTCAATGCATCCATGTTCAAGAGCTATCTGCGCTATATCGCCAATCGGCGGTGCCAGCAAATTGGCCTCGACCCCATTTTTGGCAATGAAGAGAATCCATTCCCCTGGATGGCGGAAATGGTCGATCTCAAGAAGGAAAGAAACTTTTTTGAAACCCGTGTGATTGAGTATCAGACGGGGGGCGCCCTCAGTTGGGAGTAGACATTTCACTCCATGGGGCCACCACAGGATTCATTGGCGTTGGCATTTTTAGTTCCAACCGCTTGCGCAAATGAATGGTTCGAGCCATGTTGGCTCGAATCTCCCATGTAAACCGCCGACTCTGTCGGCCTGAAGGAGAATGAAATGGCTGCAAAAAAGAAAGCGAAGAAGTCTAAAGCTGCAAAACCCGAGGCGAAAAAGGTAGTGGCCAGGAAGCCTGCTGCCAAGAAGGCGGCCAAGAAGGCGGCCAAGAAGCCTGCTGCTAAGAAGGCGGCTAAGAAGCCTGCTGCTAAGAAAGCTGCAAAAAAGGCGGCTAAGAAGCCTGCTGCCAAGAAAGCGGCTAAGAAGCCTGCTGCTAAGAAGGCTGCAAAAAAGGCTGCTAAGAAGCCTGCTGCTAAGAAGGCAGCAAAAAAGGCTGCTAAGAAGCCTGCTGCCAAGAAAGCGGCTAAGAAGCCCGCTGCCAAGAAGGCTGCTAAGAAGCCCGCTGCCAAGAAAGCTGCAAAAAAGGCTGCTAAGAAGCCCGCTGCTAAGAAAGTCGTTGCACCCGCTGCAGCGCCGATTTCAAGCACCTGGCCCTTCCCAGTTGGTGGCCGTCCGTAAGTTCGGTTCAGGAATCATTGAATCGAGGAGGCCTCGCCCGATAAAGGCGGGGCCTTTTTTGTCTTCCCATGGCTGACTTAATCTGGATGATCGTCAAGGCACTCGCAGGACTCATCTGCGTGGGTTGCCTGATGCGTGCCTATCTCCAGTGGCTTCGCCTTCCAGCCCACAATCCATTGAGCCAACTCTGCTTCAAGTTGACCAACTGGATCGTGCTCCCACTGCGGCGGGCAATGAGTTCACCGGGTTTACTGGATTGGGCCTCTTTGCTTGCGGCGCTCTTGGTGACCCTGGTGGCCGTTGGCTTTAAGGCAACCCTCTTCGCGGATCAGATATCCGGCGAGGGGCCATGGGGACTCCCTGCTGGACCGGGTTTTCTTCTGTTGGCCTTGGTCTGGTTAATTGGCTGGTGGCTTCGGTTTCTGGTTTTCTTGCTCATTGCCCATGTTCTGATGAGTTGGTTTGGCGCGAGCCCCGCCGCCGAGGCAGTGAGACCTGTCTTGGCCGCAATGGTCGAACCCATGGTCGGGCCCATTCGTCAATTGCTACACAAGGGAAGGCCCCAGGGCCTGGACTTCTCGCCCGTCGTGGTGTTTCTGTTGATACAGGTCGTGTTGGCGGCCCACGATGAGATCGACCGTGGGCTCAACCGCGTGCTGTTCCTGATCTAGACGCCCGCCTAGGAATGACGACGCGTCGTGGACCTACTGCAGTGGCGCTACCCGAACCGTGGTGCCAGAACCGATGAGCCGGACGCGATCACCAGTGCGGATCGGGGCGTCGGCCTCTTGGACAATGGCCCGTCGCTCCCCTGAGTCCAACTTAATCATGATCTCGAGCCCTGGGCGGCGATTGCCTTGTTCCTCAATCATCTGACCGGCGATCGCCCCACCAAGCGCACCAAGCACCCCACCGATGGCGCTGCTTCGTTTGTTGTCGCTCACGCTGGAGCCCGCAATACCGCCAACCACCGCGCCGGCCGCAATTCCAGCCCCCTTGCTATCGCGCTGAACGGTGACCTCTCGAACGCTTTCGACCACGCCCATTCGAACGACCTGTTCCACCTGGGTCTCACCCGACCGATAGACGCTTCCCGAGTTGGATTGTGTGGCGCAACCGGCGAGCAGAAGTGAACCAATGAGGCAAAGCCCGGGCAGTGAGCGACCCATGATCGGGTCGAAAACGGAACGTGACGATGAACGTGGGCTTGAATATTGAGCCTGCATGTGGTTCTCCTGGCCTAGGCAAAAGGATAATGCTTGGACACCATCTCGAGGACCTGGGTTTCCGACACCACATGATTCTGCCCGCCCCGGGACTGAATCTTAACGCCTCCCATGACCGTGGCGATGCAGACAGACCGTTGAAGCGACATTCCACCCGATAGGCCATAAAGGAGGCCTGCGCGGAAAGCGTCGCCGCAGCCAGTGGGGTCGACAGCCTGCCCAATCGGCATGGCCTCAATGCGAGTGCAGGCCCCATCTCTGGTGTGGATATCGGCCCCCTGGGCACCCAGCGTTGCGATCACCCCACCGAGGGGGTGGGGCTGAAGGGACTCGCAGAGTTCGGAGAGGGCCAAGCCCGTCTTGCGGCAGAGCATCTCCGCCTCGTATTCATTGACTGTCAGCCAAGTTGCAGAATGAATGAGTTGGCGCAGCTCGTCACCAGAGAACACAGGCATGGCTTGGCCAGGATCAAAAACAAATGGAACCCCACGGTCACTGAATGCTTGGGCGTGCTGAAGCATGGCATCCCGACCGTTCGGGGAGACGATGCCAAGCCGAGGGCTTCGATCGCTGAGCAGGGACTCGTGGGCATGGTTCATCGCGCCCGGATGGAATGCGGTGATTTGATTGTCTGCCAGATCGGTGGTGATGAATGCTTGGGCGGTGTAGCAGTCGTGCTTCTGGACGATGGCCGAGACATCGATGCCCAGACTCTTGAGTCGAGCCAGGTAGGCCTCGCCGTCGCTACCAAGCGCACCCAAAACACAGACATCTGCCTTCAGTAGACGAAGGCCGTAAGCGATATTGGCGGCGCAGCCTCCGAACTCCTGGCGCATCGTGGGCGCGAGAAAGGCGACATTGAGCATCTGCACCTGGTCTGGAAGAATGTGGTCAGCAAAGCGGCCTTCGAAGACCATGATGGTGTCAAATGCAATGCTGCCGCTGATGGCAATGCTCATGGAGACTAATTCCTAATCAAGGGTGGGTAGAGGGTGAATGAGGGATTTCCGCAGAGGGCCCAGTCATCCAACTGGGCAAGAAGACGTGGGGGCTCGGCCTGAGCAGGTGCTTCTGCGGCGTAGACCGACAAAACCTCGTCGATCTGACGCGAGAGGAGCCCGGCGATTAAGAAAACCCCCTTGGACCGAGTGCGCGCCCAGATCAGCGGCGCCATCAACTTCAGGGGCTGAGCAAGAATATTGGCCACTACCAAATCAAAATCCTCAATCGTTGGCTCGCTGGCGTGAAAGACTGCAACATCTCCGTTGGCAAGCCCATTGAGCGCCATGTTCTGTCGTGTCGTCTCAAGGGCCACTTCATCTATGTCGACGGCCGCAACGTACCCTGCACCGAGACGCTTTGCCGCAATGGCGAGGATTCCGGAGCCACAGCCAAGATCGAGAACACGCATCCTCGGTTGAACAAGCCGATCGAGTGCTTGGAGACAAAGTTGCGTGGTCGCGTGCCCGCCGGTACCGAAGGCGCGACCTGGGTCGATCCGCAGCGCCAGTGCTCCGGGCACTTGCCATTGGGCGGGCACCTCGTGCCAGTGGGGGCCAACCCAGAGCCGGGGGCTGATCGCGATGGGTTCAAACTGTGACTGCGATCTCTGAACCCAGTCGGCATCGGCCCATTCGAAAGGCTCCGCCTTCACCTGGGCAAGGGCTGGGACTGATCGTTGGACTTGGGCCCACCAATTGGTCGGCGAGTGGTCGTCGGAGAGTAAAACAGTGAACTGGGAAACGCCCCATGGACGCATCGACAGCGGCGAGCCGGGCTCGCCGAAAATTGGCCGCTCTGCCTGGGAATCTGCAAGGCAATCATCGACCGCCACAGACAAGCACCCGGCTTGGGCCAGCAACTCGTCGCTGAGCTCCTCAAGCCACTCCTCGGAGGCGCTCTGCCCAATCACGCCCAACTCAGACAAAACAAACCGGACCCCTTGGGCCATATTCAGTTGAGATCGGTGAGCATCGACTCTAGATAGTGGATGCTGGTGCCGCCCTCCTGAAAATGGGTGTCGCGCATGATTCGCCGATGCAAAGGAACGTTGGTCTGAATACCGTCGACCGCCATCTCCGATAGGGCAATCGTCATCCTTGCGATGGCCTGCTCACGGGTATCTCCGTAACAGATGATCTTGCCGATCATCGAGTCGTAGTGGGGCGGGACAACGTAATTGGCGTAGGCATGGGAATCGACCCGAATGCCCGGCCCGCCCGGCATGTGCCAGGTCAGAATCCGTCCTGGTGAGGGCGTAAAACGAAACGGATCCTCGGCATTGATTCGGCACTCAATGGCATGGCCCTTGAACTCAATGTCCTTCTGGCGAAGGGCCAATCGCTCCCCGCTGGCGACCCGAATCTGTTGCTGCACGATATCAATGCCCGTAATGAGCTCAGTGACGGGGTGCTCCACCTGCACCCTGGTGTTCATCTCAATGAAATAAAACTCACCCTGCTCGTAAAGAAACTCAATGGTTCCCGCCCCGCGATAGCCGATCTTCTTGCAGGCCTCGGCGCATCGCTGCCCGATTTTTTCCCGCAGCTTCGTGGGCAATTGGGGGGCGGGCGCCTCTTCAAGAACCTTCTGATGGCGCCGCTGCATGGAGCAGTCTCGCTCGCCGAGATGGATGACGTTGCCATAGTGGTCCGCAAGGATCTGGATTTCGATGTGCCGAGGATTCTCCAGAAACTTCTCCATATAGACTTCTGGGTTGTTGAACGCTGCGGCGGCCTCTGCCTTGGTGGTGTTGACTGCATGCAATAGGGCCGCCTCGGTATGAACCACGCGCATCCCCCGCCCGCCACCACCACCGGCTGCTTTGATAATCACAGGGTAGCCAACGGCCCGCGCCGTGCGGACGATCTCCTTGGGGTCATCGGGAAGCGCACCCTCTGAGCCGGGAACGCACGGCACCCCCGTCGCAATCATTGCTCGCTTGGCTGCCACTTTGTCGCCCATCATGCGGATGACCTCGGGGCTCGGCCCAATAAACTTAAAGCCACTCTTTTCAACGCGCTCCGCAAAGTTGGCGTTCTCTGACAGGAATCCGTAGCCGGGGTGCACAGCCTCTGCATCAGTCACCTCGGCCGCTGCAATGATGGCGGGGATGTTGAGGTAGCTCTCCCTTGAGGGAGGCGGCCCGATGCAGACCGACTCATCGGCGAGCTTGACGTACTTGGCTTCGCGATCGGCGGTGGAGTGAACCACCACCGTCTTAATGCCCAGCTCTCGGCAGGCCCGCTGAATTCGCAGGGCGATTTCGCCGCGGTTGGCGATAAGAACCTTCTCGAAGAGTGGCATGGTCTGGCCTAGGCGATGACAAAGAGGGCTTGACCAAACTCCACCGCTTGCCCGTTTTCAACGAGTATCTCTTTGACCACCCCGGCCCGATCCGAGGGCACCTCATTCATTAGCTTCATGGCCTCGATCACGCAAAGCGTCTGTCCGACTGTTACGTTGTCACCCACGGAGACAAATGGCTCCCCGCCTGGAGACGAAGCCCGGTAGAACGTGCCCACCATTGGAGAAGACAGGGCGTTGGCCGCACTCGAATCGATTCCGCCAATGCCCTCGGAGCCGGTAGCCGATGGTGATGCGGGTGCCGCGGGTCCGGAAGGTTGGGGCATCGCCGCCGCAGCAGGCATCCCGACCACAGGTGCGGGGGCATATGCCATCGGATGAGCAGCCATCGGCGCAGGGCTCGGAGACGACTTGACGATTCGAACCTTTCCCTCGCCCTCGGTGATTTCGAGCTCGGCAATATTCGATTCGGCGACGAGATCGATCAAGGTCTTTAGTTTTCTGAGATCCATGGTGTTTCCTCTGCTGGTGTCTTGGATGGGCCTGAGGCCCCTAGGATTTCTGGCCGCGACGAATCAGGAACTTAAGCCCAGCCTCGTAGCCCTCGGGCCCGAGCCCGCAGATGACTGCCTCGGCGAGGTCGGAGAAGTAGGACTGGTGCCTGAATGGTTCTCGGCGGTGAACATTGCTGATGTGTACCTCGACAAACGGGATCGCGACGGCCGCCAAGGCATCGCGCATGGCGATTGAGGTGTGTGTATAGGCCGCTGGATTGATGACGATTCCATGCACACCGCGCGCGGCGGCCTGATGGATCAGATCGACCAAACCACCTTCGTGGTTGTGTTGGTGGCAGTCCAACTCCACCCCATCGGCCAGCGCCATGGCGTGGAGTCGACGGTTGATCTCCTCAAGGGTGGTCGAACCATAGATCT
>Ga0172367_10001266_pt1 | contig 37345 bp, 24 predicted proteins | sample Lak10m_FD_114542 | JGI IMG/M metagenome (GOLD analysis project Ga0172367, IMG submission 114542) | Freshwater microbial communities from Kabuno Bay, South-Kivu, Congo - kab_022012_10m | ecosystem: Environmental > Aquatic > Freshwater > Lake | place: Democratic Republic of the Congo: South-Kivu... | reverse complement strand
GTCGCCTGGAAGGGAGAAAAGCTCGGCGTTCTCGAAACGCGCCGCCATTATACTAACTACTTCCGTGGACTACCGGGTATCAAAGAGTATCGCAGGGAGCTGGTGACACTGGAAGCACCGTCGGAGCTACTCGAAGTGCTCCGTCAAATTGCCACCGCGTACGCGGGATTTGAGTGGGAGCCTTCCGGGGCAGAAAACTAATACTTATTGCGTATTTTTTGATTGGACTGTAATTATGGTTTTCAAGATAGAAGATTACGAACGAAAGTTACTTCAGTTAATCAGCGATAAAGCCGAACGACTGGGCTATCCGACCTATCTGGTTGGTGGATACGTGCGCGACCGACTGCTCAACCGGGACTGTAAGGACATCGATATCGTGTGTGTGGGTAGCGGGATTTCCCTCGCAGAAGAAGTAGCCGGTGCGTTGCGCCCGTTACCTCGTATTGCGGTCTATCGCCGGTTCGGTACCGCCATGATCCACCACGGCGACCTGGATGTCGAATTTGTGGGTGCCCGAAAGGAGTCGTATCGCCATGATTCCCGCAAACCCTCCGTGGAGGAAGGTTCACTCGAAGACGACCAAAATCGCCGCGATTTCACCATCAACGCCCTCGCTGTCAGCCTGAATCCGGATGACTTTGGTACCCTCATCGACCCCTTCAATGGACTGGGAGACCTGGAAGCTAAAATAATCCGCACGCCCCTCGAGCCGGGGAAAACATTCTCCGACGATCCCCTCCGCATGTTGCGCGCCGTGCGTTTTTCGACCCAACTCGGTTTTTCTATAGAACCTACTACCTACGCCGCCCTGACGAGCTTCGCCGATCGGCTGCGCATCATTTCCCAAGAACGAATCGCTTCGGAGCTCAATAAAATTATGCTGGCCAACCGCCCATCCGTCGGGTTCAAGTTACTCATGGATACCGGGCTACTCGCTATTTTCTTTCCTGAATTGGCAGCACTAAAAGGGGTGGAAATCCGCAACGGAAAAGGACATAAAGACAATTTCTATCATACCCTCGAAGTACTCGACAACCTGAGCCGACATTCAGATAACCTGTGGCTGCGCTGGGCGGCGCTGCTGCACGATATCGCCAAACCTCCCACCAAACGCTTTCACCCCGAACTGGGCTGGACCTTCCACGGACACGAAGTGCTTGGGGCGGCTATGGTCACTACTATCTTCCGACGGCTGCGCCTCCCGATGGATCACAAAATGAAGTACGTGCAAAAATTGGTTTCCTTGCACCTTCGTCCCATCAGTCTGACAAAAGAAAATATTACAGACTCCGCTATCCGCCGCCTAATCGTCGATGCCGGCGATGACCTCGACGACCTCCTGATTCTCTGTGAAGCCGATATCACCTCCAAAAATCCGGCTAAAGTGAAGCGGTATCTCGAAAACTATGAGCTGGTAAGAGAACGCATTCAGCAGGTAGAGGCCAAAGACAACCTGCGCAACTGGCAGCCACCTATCACCGGCGAGATTATTATGTCGGTCTTTGGTATTGCCCCATCCAAAGAGGTGGGTGTTATCAAAACGGCGGTGCGGGAAGCTATCCTAGATGGCGACATTGCGAACAACTATGAAGAAGCTTTCCAGTTTATGATTCGGACAGCCGATGCCCTTGGATTAAAGCCACTTTCGTTGCCTTAATCCAAGGGACAGCGCCGTTACTTATTTTCTTCCGCTTTTTTCTTTAGGTATTCTTCCTTGTTGGCATCAATGCCATCGTACTTTCGGAATGAAACATAGATAATCACTGCCGGCAATCCAATAAGGACGAGCAATACAAATACCATCATTAAATTTGCGTGAAGCCAGTTAATCAGATACATAGGTGAAAGTTTTCGTAAAAAATAACTGTTCAAGAATACAGCCCTTTCCCTTTTTTTCTGATGATATTTGTCATACATCCAGTCGGTAGCTGGAACAGGCTGCCTTTTGCACCGGCTGCTTTTCGTGCAGCCCATTCCAGCTTTAACATCCTTACAGATAGGTATTTTCTCTGCATTGCCCACTTACCCGCCCATCTTTCAGCGAATGAGACGGTTTGAGCTACGCGCTCATCGCGCACGGGCGTATCGTGGTGCTGAAAGGGGGTTGTCTTTCTAATTCGTCAATGATTGATAGACCAGGGTTCGGAATTTTCGCAGAAATTCCGCGCGCTCCGGAAACGGCATCAAATTGGTATAAACAATCATAATGAGGTTTTCTTTGGGGTCAATGGTGTACTCAGAACCATACGCTCCGCCCCACCAGGCCGCACCGGGGCCTGCCAGACCGCCATAATCACTGTGACCGGAAAAGATGCCCAGACCGAAGCTGAACATATCCGTAGTGCCCGGCATAGTAATGCCGTTTCCGATTTGATCCCGAAACATAAGATCTACCGACTTGGCACCCAAAAGGCGCTTGCCGTTAAATTCCCCTCGATTGAGGAGGAATTGGCAGAACTTGGCATAATCTTCAATGGTGCTCACCAGACCGGCTCCACCGGAGAAATAGGTGCGGGTACCCTGCAGTGGGAAATACCGGTTGCTAAACTCCGGCGATACCACGAGCTGGGAATCGGGGTGCGGTTTGGCATATAATTCTACCAGTCGAGGAGCCTTTTCTACAGGAAGGTAAAAATGGGTATCTTTCATGCCTATGGGCAAAAAGATGCGCTCGCGGAAGAAGGTGTCCAGCGATTCCCCGGAAATGAGTTCTACGAGATAGCCGAGTACGTCGGTATTCATCCCGTAGGTGAATGCGGTACCCGGATCGTGCAGGAGAGGGCGGGCCGCAATTTTTGGAACCACGCTGGACAATCTGTCCGGCTCCAGCGAATTTAAATAAGGTACTTTGTAGGGCTCCAGATTTTCAAGCGGGTGCCCATACGGAATACCCGAAGTGTGGGTCAGCAAGTCGCGGATGGTGATTTCCCGGCTGGCAGGGCGCGTTTCGATTGCTCCCGTCGTCGTATCATAGCGCACTAATACCTGTGGATTGGCAAAAAATGGCATATACTTGGAAATGGGGTCATCGAAAAACAACTTTCCTTCCTCGTGTAGCATCAAGATAGCCACCGTTGTAATCGCTTTGGTCTGGCTCGCAATTCGGAAAATATCGTCGCGCTTCAGCTCTGTTCCTTGCTGGATGTTTTGCCAGCCGTATGCTTTGTAGTGCAGGATTTTTCCTCGCCGCGCCACAAAGGTGACGGCGTTTGGAACCTTTTTAGCCTGCACCCAGCTTTGCAGCCAACTATCGAGGTTGGCTAGTTTTCCGGGAGAAATCCCATATTCGCTTGGAATCTCGGCTGGTGTGAGTTGTTGTACTTGCGCGTGCAAGAAGCCGGGCAGCATGGCTGCCAGAAGCCATAACATGGCAGTGTAAATCGGTCGCATGGGAGCATTTTGGGTTTTATAATGGGCTAAATTAACAATTCCTGAGAAAATAATAAAACGAGTGGCCTTGTCAGCGTATTTCGCTGGTTTTTTTTACCATCTGCGCCAGGTTGGAATCAAATCCTTCCAGTTGGAGTGCCGCCCGCGCATAGTCAAAGGCGGTATCCCAGCTACAACCGCTAGCCAGGGCTTCGTAGAAAGCACGGGCAAACGGCCGGGCGGACTGATCACTCGTGACCCCGCGCATGGCAATCACCCGGGGGATATAGCGGGCTATCTCCTGTGCAGGTTGCCAGGAATAACAGCAGTTTAAGACGACCATCTGGAGGTGGTCTGAAAAGACAGCAAGCAACCGGCCAAGTGCTTCTGCGGATACAAGCGAGGAAAGACCGCGTTCGCTCTCCAGGTAGATTCCTTCTTGGCAGCCGTGCCCTGCGAAATGGACCACCGCCGGCGTTGTTTCGAGAAGGGCAGTCCGTAAATCGGCGAGCCGGACAGCGAGTCGTGGTATGAGTTGGATCGCACCCCCTCCGGTTACCCGGTTCAGCCCCTCCTGAATATCGCGTATTTCATGGTCGGTTCGCAGGCAATATTGGTCGTCTGGATTGGCGCACAACACCAACACCTTGGTGGATACATCCAGCCTCCTACTCGAGGTAAGGGACTGTCCAGCAGGAGAATATGGGCTAGTTGCTTCCGCGATTGGATAAGTTAGGATGGCTTTTTTTCGCGCCGCCAGCAGGGGATACCGCTGCTCTAGGTATTGAATAACCCGGTGCTGAGCGGAATGGTCGCCGAAAGGGTCTTTGGGGCCAGATAATATTCCCTGTAAGAGCATTACCCATTTTTTATCCTCCGCCTCGGCAGTTTGTTGCAGAAAGCGCCGGCTCATAAGCTGCACCATGCGTTGGTTGCCCGTTTGCAGGGCATGATACAACTGGTAGGCACTGGGGGGAGGAACGGGGTGCATAATGGGTATTTTTTAGAAAGTGGTAGGTTGCTGTATGGTTATGTGTGTTTTTTTTAAGAAAACGGTAATAGGTTGAGCAGGTATTACAGAAAGATATTACCTTTGGGTATTATGAGAAAATTACAATAGACCGTTGAAGGAGTCCTTCTCATTTGTCCCCCCACTCCTCCTTACAACGAACATAAACCCTTCGGCTTATACAGCCGAAGGGTTTTTCATTTTCCATTTTTAGAAATATCCAGCAGGTTGGCAGTGAACATAGAATATGTGTATCTTTAAGGGACTGCCCGCTGCTTCGTTCAAAAAACGGCGGAGCGCTTATACACTATACACAATTAATCACCTAAAAGCGAGTGCCTTATGCAAGACTACACGTTTCTGTTTGGCCTATTGGGCGGTTTGCTGCCGGATGCTATCCGCATTGTAAACAATCGGTATAACCCGTCATTACCCGATTACCTCAAGTCGGCTAATTTTTACATCGGAACGACCATTCTGGTGCTGCTGGGAGGAGCTGCTGCCTGGCTTACAGAGGCAGACAGCGTGGTCGATGCGCTGGCTATGGGTTTTTCTGCGCCTCAAATTATCTCTTCCATCATGCAGCAAAAAGCGAATGTGGTGACCGAGCCGACTATTCCCGTCTCGCCACTGATCGGGGGAGAGCCGGGAACGCGTGGTTTTGATGTCCCGGGAACTAAGTCAATTCCCGAGAGCAGCAAAACAGGCATACGCAATTGGTGGGGTATGTAGTTCGGCGTGTAAATGGTTGGGATGGGTGCCGGCCATCAATGCCCGGAACCCATTTCTGCCAGTAGGTGAAATACGTCGTGCAGGTCGGTAATGGCCTTCGTCAGCGTAGGGTCGTCGGCTCCCTCGGCCACCAGCCGTGCGATACCTTGTGAACCCTCTACCAGCTTTTTCAGCTGTTGCGGCGCGCCTTTTGCTTCCAGTGCGGGAGAAAGCGGAATACTCGCCCAATCCGTAGCCCGTTGGGCCAATAAACTTGCCTGCTTTTTCAATGGAGCTAAATCTCCTTCTTCAGCGGGGTGGAAGGAAGTGGACATCACCGCGTGGTATGCATCCACCATCTTGTTCCATTCGACTAAGTCCTGTGCTGCGCTTTCGCTGGCTGCTTTTTTGGACGTGGAACAGGATACGAAAAACCAGCTGCCCAGGGCGAGCAGGGAAAAGAGGAAAATGGTGTTTTTCATGGTAATTTTTTTCCAAAATAAGCGGCTGTGCCCGTCCTTTCGATGAGAATTGTCATCCTTGGTGGCGAAGTGTTCAGACTAAAACGTGGAGGGCGGGTTAGTCCAGGGCAGCTAAAAAGGCTTGTCGGTGTGCGGCGCTTTCAAATTTTCCGCCGTAGTCCATAGAAAACGTTCCGCAGGTAGGGTCCGAAACTCCTCGGCGCTGTACTCCTTCGTGGCGGGTATCGAGGGCGACGATGACATCTGGCGTCTGAAGCGCCTGTTGGAGTGCTTCCAGAATTTGGTGGGTTAGTTGTTCCTGTAGCTGAGGCCGTCGGGCGCAGTAATCGGCAATTTTATGAATATTAGATAATCCGATAATTTGGCGGGAAGGGAAATAGCCTACATGAACTTTTCCGCTGAACGGAAGGAATTGAATGGCCGAGACGGAATGCAGCCGGATATTTTTTTCCACCAGCATGCTATGAAACTGAAAATGGTTGGGGAAGGTGGTCAGGTCGGGGGCCAAGGCAGGGTTAAGCCCCGCGAATAGTTCGCTGACATACGTACGGGCTACCCGCATGGGGCTATCGCGCAGGTGTTCATCGCTGGTATCGAGGCCCAGTATGTTCATGATTTCTTCAAACAAAGGAGCAATAGCGGCGATTTTGGCGTCTGCCTCCGAAGGTACAGGCGGAGTCGTTGGAAGCGAAACCACTTCGTTCTTTTCGACATCCCGCCCTGTTTTCGGTTTTTTCATGTACGTGCACTGTTCCTTTGCAAAGGTACATTGCTTTGTGGCTAGTTCCCGGATATTTTTTCGAGTGTTTGCCAGCATTGGAACAGCCCCCTGGGTACGTGGAAGCACCCTTTCCATTTGCCGCCTTTGAGGGGCAGCAGTACCTCTCCACGGCGGTTGAGATAACCGTACCATTCGCCGTGTTCCGGGTCGCGGAAGTGGCTCCAAGTGTACTGGTGCACCTGGTCGAACCAGGTAAGGTTTTCGGGATTTTGCGTGTGCTGGTATCCTTTTAGGAGTGCCACCAGCGTTTCCAGGTGCACCCACCAAAGTTTTTGATCCCACTCCAGTTGCTGGGTCGGATACCCTTTGACGTCGAGGAAGTAAAGGATGCCTTGTTGTTCTTTATCCCAACCGTATTCTAAGGTGCGCAGGGTGATTTGGTTCGCTCGTTGGATGAGTGCCGGTTGGTTCCTGCGGATGCCGATATCCATCAAAAACCACATGGCCTCGATAGCGTGCCCAGGGTTGAGCAGACGGCCTTCAAACGAATCGGAGAAGGCCCCTTCCGGCGTTACGTTTTCGAGTACCAGGTCGAATTCTGGATGGTAAAACACATCCATAACCTCATGGACACATTCGTCGATGGTCTGGTTTACCAATGCGGGCTCGAGCAAGTGCTCGATTTCCAGGGCCAGGTTGCAGAGTATCATCGGGAGTGCAAAATTTTTGAGGGGTCGTGTGCCGGCTACCTGTTTGGTATAGATTCCCTTGGGTTGGTGCCGGCGCGCCAGAATCCGGTGAAAGGTGGAGGTAGCGAGCTGGGCATAAGCCGGATCCCCGCTTGCCTGGTATAATTGTCCAAACGCCATAGTGGCGAAGCAGTCGGAAAAGATATTATAGGCCTGTACGAGCGGTTGCCCGTCGCGGCGCAGGGAAAAATACCAGTTGCCCGCAGCATCCTGTCCGTATTTTTGCAAAAAGCGGGCACCGTGCTGCGCGATTTTAAGCCATTCGGGCCTTTTTTCGAGGCGGTTGTACAACATGGAAAAGGTCCATACTTGGCGGGCTTGCAACCAGATGAATTTATCGGTGTCAAAAACGCTTCCATCGCGCAGCAGGCAGGTGAAGTAGCCCCCGTATTCATTATCGGGCGAAAATTTTTCCCAAAAAGGGATGACGCGCTCAAGGAGTTCCTCTTTGTAGGTATTGGCAAGGGACTGGAAGGGGAGGGAGTGTGTCATATCGGGTTAATGATGGTTTGAGAATTGGGTGGGTAAAGGCTGGTAGCCGGCGCTGGTAGGACGAAACAGGATACCTGTAAACATCCACTTCACGGGGTTGTGATAGGCCGTCGCCCGGAAACTGGCTACCGGGGCTTTAATCAGCAGTTGGTTATAGCCCGGCTGAAGGGCTACCGGGATAGGCGCGCGGTAGGCGTAGCTTTCGTCCTGCAATGGAATTTCGAGGTGTCCTTTTTGACCCGCGCGCGCCCAGCGTGGGGCGGGCACTTCTATGCCATTCAGCCAAATACGGCTTTGGAGCTTGTCCCAGGTACCTGCCTCCGGTGTGTCGGTTGCGGTAGAAAGGGAGGGATGGTGGAATCCTGCCCAAAGATAAACGGTATCGGCGATGGGCGAGAATACGCTGGTCCACGCATAGATGGTGCTATTTTCGCCGGATTCCTTCAGGTGGCTCTGTATCAGCGGACTCCAGAAGTGCCGTAACTGAATGGTCGCCCCGCTCACTTCCAGGAAGGAGGGGATTTGATCCAGTGGCTTTTTTTCGGGCGCGAATACCTCTGAGAGCTTGCCATTATTGGAATATGGCCCCAGGAGCTTCCAACGGATGTCCGATTGTGGCATATAAGGGAAGGGCAATGCCTGGAAATACAGGCGCTGATGGGTGCTTAGCCGGTCTTCAAATTCCCGGAACGCCGACCAATCGCTGGACTGGTACGACCCAATATCCGAGCGAAAACCGGGGGTTCCCCCTCCGCGCCAGCTTCGTTCGGCCAGCGTAATCAACGCCGGAAAGACGGTATTCATCTGCAGGATATCGGCTTCCTGTTGTATCCTTCGATCGGGCCAGATGCACCCGATAGCCCCTAAAAATGGGGGGATGGCCGTATCCATGCCGCCTATTTGTCGGTGAAAAATGGTAGCTATGCTTTCAAATGGATCCAGGTGGTTGAGGTAGAGGTGTCTGGAATCGACTTCGGGGTGATGGAGGTCGGGTTGTACGCTTCCAATCCAAAGCTGCCGGATGACATCCTCCGGCAAATTGCCGCCGGGGCGCCAGCCCATCACTTTGCGTCCTTTTTGGCGGAGGACGTCGGCGACATAGGGCACAAAAGTGCTGTCGCTGATACGTACTTCGTCACTTCCGATATGGAAAACCGGCGCTTCCAGGGAGTCGCACCATTCCTCGAGCAGATGCCGGAGGATGACTTTCCCCTCGGCTGACTGCATATCGACGCCGGTCGCGCGGGAGAACGCCTTGCTGTGACCGGGCATATCCATCTCGGGAATCAGGAGTACATGCCGGGATTTGCAGAAGGCTTCCAGTGCACGCAATTCGCTGAGGGTGTAGTATTTCCCCGGATCGCGAAGCATATTTTCGGGTTGGGTGAGGGTGGGGTAGCGTTTGCTTTCGACCCTCCAGGCGATATCCTCCGTCAAGTGGAGGTGAAAGACATTTATTTTGTAGCGGGATAGGATATCAATTTGTCGTTTCAGGGATTCCAAGGTCTGGTAGTTGCGGCCTACATCGTGCATAAAGCCCCGCCACGGGAATGCGGGCCAGTCGCGGATGGTACAGGCCGGTACGTACACTCCGTTTTGCATGAGTTGGCGCAGGGTCTGGATTCCGTTGAATATGCCGGCAGCAGTGGTGGCTTCCAGCAGGATGAGGGAGTCCCTGACTTCCAGGTAATAGGCTTCCTCGGAATGGGCAGAAAGGTGGCTGCTGTCTTTTCGAAGCAGGATAGTCTGGTGGGGAGTATGGCCTCCCATGGGCTGGGGTAGCAGGGTTCGGATTAGCTGGGCCTCTGGCTCAAAGGCCGGGTGGGCTGCCACGATGGCAATGGGCTGACTCAGGTCGAATGGCGCTTGGGTTGACCAGGTGAGCTCCCGGGGCAAGGGTAGGAGGGCGGGGAGTGCTTGGGGCAGGCTATACACCAGATGGGATATCTGGGCTTTCCAATGGAGGTATCCTGCGCCGTTGAGGTGCAGTCCATCGTTGGTAAAGCGGGCGTCGAGGTGGCCGGATGAATCACAGAAGGCGCTGTGGAGATCGACGAACACATAGCCCATGGAGGTTGCCTGTTGCTGGATATGCTGGTTGAGTGCCCTGATTTCCTGGTGTTTTTTTGCGTGGCCGCTGAATTTTCCAAAGGACGGGTTCACGGGGAGCAGACTTTGTGCGTACACCATGGTATGCGGGCTTTGGGTTTTGAAAGCCGACAGGATAGCCTGGTAGTTGCGGGCTACCTGCTCTACGCTGCTGTCCCTTGCCAGGTCGTTGACCCCAATCATCAAAAACACTTTTTCTGGTTGCAGGGCGATTAGGGAAGGCAGTCGGCTGAGTACGCCGCTGGTAATATCCCCGCTGATACCCCGGTTGAGTACCGGGCGGCCTGGAAATAGCTCGTTCCATTCGGCGCCGTCGCTCAGGCTATTCCCGACAAACAGGATGGGGTGGGAGGGTGCTGGCAAGCTTTGGAAATGACTTTCCCGCTGGTAGTAATAGGTAGAGTTGCTTTGGGCGAAGCAGGCGAAAAAAGGAGTGAGGGCAAGCCAGGTCAGCAGCAAGGCTGTGTGCGGAAGTCCCTTAATGCCGGCGATGGCAACGCGTGTATCCATATTGGTAGATTAAACGAGGTGAGGCTATTTTGTCAGCGGCCAGGTGTCGGTTCGGAAAGGGGCAGCCGGTAAGCCCGCTTTATTCATGAGGTTGGCGCGGGATGGGAAATCCTCCCAGGCATAGCGCACAGCGGCGGGCTGACTGATAGTAGGATGCCAGCAGGCGATGGTGTTTTGGTTGAGCCATTCGGTTCGGGCTTCCACGAAAAGCTGATTTTCTCCGGCGATGTAGAACCCTTCCAGTGGTAATCCGTTGCGGGTGCTGAGCGGGCTTTCGGAAGGCTCAAAGTACAGCAAGATGCGATTGTCTTTGACTTCATAGCGTTGAAGGCGGGGTCCTTCACTAAGCACCGGCAGGTGATAGACGCGGTGGAGAGCCAGGCGGGCGAGTCGTTCGGCCACCGGTTGTTTGTCTCTGGGGTGTACGTCGGTCGCGTGCCCGAGGTCGAGGGTAATAGCCAGGCCGGTAGCCGGTGATTCAGCGGCGATTTGGCGCTGTATGTCGCGAAACAGTTCCCAGTCGCGTTGAATAGCGGGGAGCTGGACCATGAGAAAGGGCAGGTCGGGGCGGTGCCACATTTCCCGAAAGCTTTGAATGAGGAGCCGGAGTTTGTGGGTGTTGAGTGCAGCGGGCATAGGGCCGGTGTCGGCTGTGTAGGTAGCATTGGATTCTCCCTGGTACCAGAGAATACCTTTGACGGGGATAGGGAGGATAGGGCGAATAGCGGCATCAAACAGGAATCCGGGTGCGAAGGGGTGTGCGGGCATAGGTTCTGGGCGGGTGGAAAGCTCTTCCCATGCGACGAGGTTCTGGTGGACGCGCTCGGCGGTCCAGCGGGGATAGAGCGGGTGGCTGTCCCAGCCAGGTTGAGCCAGGGGGTAGAGTATCGTATCGCGTTGTATTATTTCGAGGGGCAGGTAGGATTCGAGGGGCACCCCGCCGACCGCCGTTTGAATCATACCGACAGGGACCCCGGTTTTTTCATGAATGAGTTTGCCAAAGAAATAGCCAACGGCAGAAAAAAGCTGAGCAGGTTTGCCGGCGGCTACCTGCCATTGGGAGGGGAGGTAGTAGTTTTGCGGGGTAAGTGCCTGTAGAAAGGAGAGTGGATACCGTTTATTGATGGGTTCGAGGGATCCTTCGAGGTCGAGGAGTCGAAGTCCGGATATCGGAGGCTGAATGGATTCCAGGTCAGCGCCGGTGGCGTCTTGTACCCGCCAGCGCATATTGGATTGACCGGCGCAGACCCAAAGGTCGCCGATTAGGATATCGCGGAGCAAAATGGTTGTATCGGCGGCACGTACCTCCAGTTGATAAGGGCCTCCGGCAGCAAGGGCAGGAAGGGAAGCGTTCCATTGGCCGGCTTTATCCGCAGCGGTATGGAGTACCTGTCCGGCCATTTTTATGGTAATGCGGCTGCTTGGATTGCTATGGCCCCAGACAGGTATCGGAGCGTCCCGCTGGATGACCATGCGGTTGGAAAAAAATGGGTCGAGGGAAGTCTGACCAGTCAGGGAGGAGCTAATCCATACGAGCAGAAAAGGAAGAATACGTTTCATAGCGCTGGAAAGAACAGGTTGGACAAATAAAAAGGGCGCGGGTATAGGCAGCTTGAATCGGTTTATTCCGAGAATAGGCGGATGAAGTGATTTTCGAGGTGGTTGCGCATAGCATTTCGGAGGAGTTCGGGTGAGCCGTGCTCGATGGTTTGGACGATGCCTTTGTGTGAGACGTATTTTGTTTTGGGTGTAATTTTAGCCAGCAAACCGCTTCGGTGTACGTAGTCGAATAAGGGGAGCAGCAGCTTTTGAAATTTTTTGAGGGTTTGGTTTCCGGTAATTTCGTAGAGTTTGCCGTGGAATCGCGTTTCGTGTTCGATATTGAAGTGTAGGTCTTCAGAAATATCGGGTTCGACTTCTACAATAGATTTGAGTTCCTCTATATCCTGCGGGGTCACCCGGGCCATAATCAGGTCGGCCATGCCGATTTCAAGAACCAGGCGAAACTCGAATAGGTCGCGCAGCGTCGTTTCATCCAGTACTTTGGGTATGAGGGATTTTTCCAGTATGCCTATAAAGTCGGGATTCGCCAGCACCCCGCCTTTTTTCTTTTTGGTTTCTATTAGTCCAATCATGCGCAGGCGGGACATGGCCTCCCGCACGACGGTACGGCTTACTCCGAGCAGGTTGGCCAGTTCCATTTCTTTGGGAATCGCATCTCCGGGGCGCATATTATTTCTGACCAGGTAGTCCACGAGTTGCTCTTCCACCTTTTCGACCAGTGAACTGGTGTCCACGGCCTGAAGGTCTGTTTTGATTTCCATGAAATCCATGTATTATGTATTATTTTATGATTCAAAATAAGTCATTTTTTTGGATATTTTTTCCAAAAAAAAGAAGGTTGGGGTTTTGGGGCTGCCGTGCGGTGATTAGTCAAATAATGGGACAATATAAGTCAAAATGGCTTGAATTTGCATTTTTTGTAGGATTTATTCGGGTTTAATGCGTGTTTTGAATCGGGTCATTTGATTTGCTGGAAGGATAGCGGGTAGGGGGTTGGAGGAGCTGGATGGCTAGAAAGTATTCATCCGAGGGGCCTATTTGGGTGGATTAATGTATGTAAAGTGTTGATAATCAATTTTTATGTGAAAATAAAAGATTAAAAAATCGGGTGAACACCAGAAGAATGATATATGTCATACAAAATAATTTGCCGAATATTTTTCTGTTTTGTAAAGTGGCTCTATATTCGTCGGATAAATAATAATGTCACACATAAAAAGCACCAAATGGGAAAAACTTATCTAACCAAGATTCTGACAATCCTCATGTTTGTCGCTTTCTGGGGGAATGCCCGGGCGCAGGAGGTGGTTGTCACAGGTACTGTGCTGGACGGGGAGTTCGGAACGACCCTGCCCGGCGTGAACATCGAGCTGAAAGGCAAAGGCGTGGGTACCCTGACGGATGCGGAGGGTCGCTACAGCATTTCCGCGCAAAAGGGCGATGTACTTGTATTTACGTTTATCGGCTATGCCACCCAGGAGATTGTTCTGGCGGATCAGAAGGTGATCGACGTGGTGATGTCGATAGAGGCTACCAGGCTACAGGAGGTGGTGGTCGTGGGATATGGCACGCAGTCGCGGACCAACGTTACCAGTTCGATTAGCAAGCTGGATCGCGAGGTGTTACAAAGTGCACCGCGTTCGAATATCGCTACGGCATTACAGGGATCCATCGCGGGTCTCCAGGTGGTCAACAACTCCGGAACTCCGGGTTCGGCACCTTCTATTCTCCTCCGGGGCGGTGCTTCGATTAACAGCCCGGGGTCTCCCCTGGTAGTGGTAGATGGCATCATCCGTTCGATCAGCGATATTTCGCCCAACGATATCGAATCGATTGAAGTGCTGAAGGATGCTGCTGCAACGGCTATCTATGGCGCGCGCGCCAACAATGGGGTTATCCTTATTACGACCAAACAGGCGAAAGCCGGCCAGGCTCAGGTGTCCTACAAATACGTTTTTGGCTACAACACCGGTCGCTCGGATTACGAATATCTGGATGCCAAAGATTTTATTTACTTCACGCGCCTGGGCGGCCTCAATTCCAAACGGACGCTGGCGCAGACCAACTCACAGCGCGGTTTTGGTATTCCTACCAGCGCCGCCGACTTAGCTTCCTTTGATATCCGTTCATACAGCAGCACCACAGCACCCCTGCTCCAGATGGGCTGGGATACCGTGGGTGATCCATACGGAGGTACCATCATTTTCAAGGATCACGGCGGGGAAGTCCAGGATTTGGTTTTCCAGAATACACATACCAACGACCATTTCCTCAACATCAATGGAGGGAATGACCGCGGAAAATACTACGCGAGCTTCAACTACTACGATGAGGATGGTATTATCGTCGGCTCCAAATACCAGCGCTATACGGCCAACCTAAACGGTTCGTACAAGGTGCGCCCCAATCTGGAAGTGAGCACCGGAGCCACCGTTTCTACGTCTTCTCAATATGGAGTTATTGCGGGGGAGGTAAACACGCTCTATCGCAACCTCTCTATCTGGCCTACCTTTAACCCTTGGCTGGATGAAGCCAAAACGCTGCCCAACCCGGGCAACGGGATTGCCGATGGTAACCCGCTGTACTGGCTGGCAAAAAATACGCGCAGCAATGAAGTGAACCGCTTTACCGGAAACGCTTCTATGAAATACGATATCGCCAAAGGACTTTATTTCAAAGCGACGGCGAATGCCTACCTCTTTGAGAATACGAATGAATCGTTTACCAAAGCGACGCAGACCTATACCCAAATTTTTGCTACCCCGCAGACCTTCAACACCAGCCGGCCTGCCTCCTGGAGGCTGGATCGGGTAGTGCAAAAACAGCTCAACGCTTTCTTGAACTACACGCATACCTTCGGCACACGGCACAACGTAGAAGCAATGACCGGAGCGGAATCCTTCCAGCAAAACTTCCTGACTTCACAGGTGTCTGGTACCGGTGCACCTACGGATGATATCCCAACCGTGAACGCCTCTACGATTTTTGCCTCCGGCAGCAACTACACCAACAAATCGGCATACCGCATTATCTCGAGCTTTAGCCGGGTATCATACAACTACGATCGCCGTTTTCTCTTGTCACTGGTACATCGCTACGACGGTGTCTCCAGCCTGGCTGCCGAAAACCGCTGGGGCTCTTTCCCCGGTATGTCGGCCGGCTGGAATATGCACAAGGAAGCCTTCTTCCAAAACAGCGGCCTGGCCAACCTGATTTCTACGTTCAAGCCACGGGTGAGCTATGGTATCAATGGCAACGTAGCGGGAATCGGATTGTATGAAGTGCAGGGTGGTTATGGCTCCCAAGGCAACTACAACGGCGCACTCGGCTTCCTGAATACCGGGGTAATCAACAACGGCCTTCGCTGGGAGAAAAGTAAAACCTTCGACGTGGGTCTTGACCTGGGTCTGTTGGAGGATCGGATCACCATTTTGCTCGACTACTACAACCGCAATACGACCGATCTGCTCACCAACCTCAGCCTGCCAAGTTATACGGGTTTTTCCTCGATTCGAACCAACCTGGGTACCTTCCAGAACCAAGGCTTTGAATTCAGCACCAACGCCACGCTGGTGCGGGCAGCCAATGGCCTCTCTGTTCAGGTAGGCGGTAACGTTACCTACAACCAAAACAAAATCGTCGAATTGCCTTTCAATGGCAACGAAAATAACCGCCAGGGCGGCTTCCAGGTGTATGACCCCGCTCAGGGTAAAGTAATCTGGGTGTCCGGCCTTCAGGAAGGACAGCCATTAGGAGCAGTGTATGCTTACAAGCAAGTATCTATTTTCCAGAATGCCCAGGAAATTCAGCAGTTCGCAGGCAATCGCTACGATGCCATTGCCAACCTGACTGGCCCTGACCGCTCCGGCGGTGCCGCCAAAATCGAAGCCGGTGATGTCAACTGGATGGATGTGGATAAAAACGATACGATTGATTCCAGAGATCAGGTCTATATCGGTAACATCAACCCGAAATTCTACGGCGGGTTCTCTGCTACCGTGAGCTACAAAAACCTGCGCTTGTTCTCCCGCTTTGATTTTGCTACCGGACATATACTGTACAATGACCTCATTGCACGGATTATGGGTAACTACCAAGGTACCTTCAACAACTTGCAGCTCATGAAGCAAGGATTCTCCGGGGAAAATACGCGCACGGATATTCCGAGAATCTACTACGCAGATCAGGTGGGTGCTCCCGCTGGCAAAAAGAACCTTACCCGCGGAAATAACGCCGGACAGGTGCTGCAGAGCAACAACTCCAATTTGTACGAAAAAGGCGACTACCTCGCCCTCCGCGAGATAACGCTCACCTACGATTTTGGAAAAGCATTGGTTGCAAAGACCAAGGTGTTCTCCCAATTGACAGCTTATGTCAATGCCAACAACCTGTTCTATATCACCAAATTCTCAGGAAACTCTCCTGAACCCAAGTCAAACGGAATTTTTGCGGGCAACTACCCGACTCCAAGAAGTTTCGTGTTTGGTATTCAGGCGAATTTTAACTAATCCATTAAAATCAGCGGCATGAAAAAATTTATTATATACATCCTGGTATTAGGCGCTTCAGCACTTGGTCTGAGCGCCTGCCAGGATCAGCTTGACCTGGCGCCTATTAGTTCCATCAGCGACGGAAACTACTGGCAGACACCAGATCAGTATGATGCCTTTTTATCGGGGGTGCACAACCGCTTCCGAAGCCATACATTCGCTTTCCAGATTCTCGGCGAATTGCGCTCGGATATTTTTGGAACAGAACCAGGCAACGCCGGTACGTTCACCGGAGAAGCCACCCAGGGTGTTGAACGACTCTGGCAGCAAACGCTGGATATGGATAACCCAGGCGTGAGCAACTTCGGTGGATTCTATTCCAACATCGGACAGCTCAACCTGCTCATCAGCAAGCTCAATACGACTTCCGTGCTTCCTAAAGCGTCCAAGGATTACTACCTAGGTATCGCTTACGGTATGCGCGCGTATTACTACTTCCACCTGGTGCGCACCTGGGGCGATGTCGTGATTCAGACCGAACCTGTTACTTCTTTCGAAATCAGCAGCCTGGCTAAAGATGCCTCCCCTGCTTCCGAAGTAATGAATTTGATTAAGTCCGATATAGCTGCCTCGCTGGCGAGCTTTGGCTCAGATTATTCCTTCAAAAACCAAAAAGGTTATTGGTCTAAGGCAGCTACCCTCATGCTGAATGCAGAGTTCTCTCTTTGGAATGCACACCGCGGAGGCGGTGCCGCCGATGCCACGGCTGCCCTGACCGCCCTGAATGACATCCAATCTAATGTCTCAGGCCTGGCTCTTCGCCCGACCTTCATCAGCGCATTTGCAGCCGGAGTGGCCAATAAAGGCAATAGCGAGATTATTTTTGCGATTCGCAACTTGCTGAACGAAAGCACACAGCCATTCTCCGGTACCTTTTTGCCGCAGACCTCCCTCCTGGCCAACTACTATGATTCGCTGGAAAACAGAAAATTCAGTGTGGTTACCGACAACTGGGGCGGCTTGTTGCGCGCACCGGTCAAATCGTCCACCTACCGAATGTTCAGCGATCAGGATACGCGCAAGCGGGTATCTATCCAGGCGGCCTACACCAGCCCATCGGCAGGTACCTATGTGATGGCTGGCTGTTTTGTGAAAAAATATGAAGGGGAGCAGGATCAGGGTTCCAGAAAATTTACCAACGATTATCCAATTTATCGCTATGCCGATTTGTTGCTGATGCAGGCAGAAGCGAAGGTGTTGCTCGGTCAAAGCCCGGCAACCGAATTGAACCTGGTTCGGGCCAGAGCGTATGGTACCGCTTATGACGCGGCCGTACACGGATACCCCAACCAGCCCACCGACGCCGATGCCAAGGAAGCCTTGCTGAGGGAGCGGTTGTTCGAATTCGTTTTCGAAGGAAAGCGCTGGTATGATTTGCGCCGCTTTGGCGATAGCTATGTGTACAAATACACTGCCGTGAAGTCGTCCGAAGCCTATAAGCTGCTTTGGCCAATCGACCGCAACTCGCTGACCAACAACCGCTCATTGAAGCAAAACCCAGGATATCCTTCCTTCTAAGCCAGGGGATACTCACATAGGACTTTTCAATAGCGCTTGGGAACGTAATGATCTTATAAGGATGTCGATGCTTACCGACCGTTGAGAAGGTTCTGTGCAAGGGGTTTCATGAGCCTATAAATTAATACTAAATTTGGGGGTGCGAATAAACACCTGTTTATCCGCACCCTCCTTTGTCGGATAGAGCAACAAGGTATTGCCTTTTGAGACTGCCTTGCCGTTGCTATACTGCCTGACACAGGCAGGTCACAGCTTCAAACAAAAAGGTATGTATTTCAAGCATCTGGAGGGCCTCATCGCAGCGCCTTTCACCCCGATGTACCAGGATGGTTCGCTCAATTTGCCGTTGATTCCTGCGTATTACTCATTTCTGAAAAGCAACGGAGTAACCGGTGCCTTTATTTGTGGATCCACCGGAGAAGGTGTTTCTTTGACCCTTCAGGAAAAAAAACAGGTAGCCGAAGCTTGGGCTGCCGCTACCAAAGGGGATACTTCTTTCAAAGTTATTACCCTACTTGGGGGCACGTGTATCAGGGAAAGCCAGGAACTAGCCGTGCACGCGGAAAGCATGGGACTGTATGCGGTAGCATTCACCGCGCCATTTTATTTTAAGCCGGCTGATGTGTCTGCATTGGCATCAGTGTGTGCGGAGGTGGCTGCCGCGGTCCCGGAAATGCCATTTTATTACTACCACATTCCTGTTTTGACCGGGGTGCATTTCTCTATGTTGCCCTTGTTGAAGGCCGTAAGTGGGCTTATCCCCAATTTTGCTGGTATCAAGTTCACCCATGAAGATTTTATGGACTACCTGTCCTGTATGCATTTTGAAGAAGGGCGTTTTGACTTGCTCTGGGGGAGGGATGAAAACTGGCTGGCTGCCTTGGCGCTGGGCGCCAAAGGGGCAGTCGGAAGTACTTACAACTATGCTGCTCCGCTGTACCGTTCAATTACAGAGGCGTTTCAGCTCGGAGATTTAGAAACCGCCCGGCAACTCCAGCAGCAATCCATTGATATGATTTATCTACTGGGTAAATATGGGGGTATCGCCACCGGAAAAGCGTATATGAAGTTAGTGGGCCTGGATTGCGGTCATTTTCGCCTTCCGGTAAAAAACATGAATGATGATATGTTTACGGCATTTACGTCTGAAGTCGAACGCCTGGGATTCTATTCTTATAGCTCCCGGCAAACCAACGTGGTTTAGCCTGGCGGGGGGTATGGGTTGGATTTCAGTTTTTCTCCTTTTGATCGGTGCTTCTTCTCCACTAGGTGGGAAGGACAGGGACAACCTTATGGAAAAAATTCAGTGGCAACGGGCAGCTTCCCTGCCTAACAGTGCAAATGCCGAGCCTTCTATTGGCGTTGCTGGCCCGGCTTCCGGCGTACACCGGGAGGTGCTATTTGTAGCGGGTGGAGCCAACTTCCCCAATGGCATGCCTTGGGAGGGAGGGCTGAAACAGTTTCATTCTGCCGGGTTTGTCTATGCGCGCAACGGATCCAAAGGCCTGCAATTTCTACAATCGTTTTCGCTTGCCTTTCCAGTGGCATATCCTGCTTCCGTTTCCACCCCACAAGGCGTCGTAATGGCCGGGGGTGAAAATGAAGCAGGGCCAATCCCAAAGGTACAGCTCCTTTCCTGGGATCCGGGTACCAAACGGGTCGCTTTGCAGGCCCTTCCAGACCTTCCGATTCCACTCAGCGGCGCCGCAGCCTGCGCGGTCGGAGACCTGGTTTACCTGAGCGGGGGTACCCTGCCCGACGGCACTACATCCGACGGCTTCTTCGTCCTACAGGTGTCAAAGCCGGAAAAGGGGTGGAAACGGCTCGCCAACTTGCCGGAACCCCTGGCACATGCCGTGTTGCTCAAGCAGTCAAACGGCGTCCATGATGCCCTGTATCTCATAGGCGGCAGACGCAGCCAGCCTTCGGGCATCAGCGTGATATCAGCACAGGTTTATGTATTTGACCTGAAAAAAGAAACCTGGAAGCAGGAGGGGAATGCCCTTCCATATCCGCTCGCTGCGGCCTCAGGGGTAGCAGTGGGTTCATCCTATCTATTAGTGTTTAGTGGCGACAGCGGAGAAGTTTTTTCCCGCTCCGAGGCGCTCCTGGCGGCAATCCGCTCCGAGCCAAATCCAGACAGACAGCTGGCGCTCAAGGAAGAACGCGCCGAGCTATTAAAAAACCATCCGGGCTTTCGACACGAAGTCCTTTTATACAATACGATTACAAAAGTCTGGGCGGTAGCAGATAGTATCCCTTTTCCTGCGCCGGTAACTACCCAGGCAGTGCGTTGGGGGGATATGGTGTACCTGACCTCCGGAGAAATTCGTGCCGGCGTGCGCACGCCGGACATACTCGAAGCCCGGGTTCTTCCGCATAAGGCATTCCAATTATTGGATTACACCATCCTCGTGGGCTACCTGCTCCTCATGATTTTTGTAGGCTGGTGGTCTTCTTCCAACCAGTCCGGAACCGACGATTTTTTTAAAGGGGGGCAGCGGATTCCAGGCTGGGCAGCCGGATTGAGTATTTACGGTACCCAACTGAGCGCCATTACGTTCATGTCGATTCCAGCTAAAACCTACACGACCAACTGGAATTACTTTTTTCTGCAGATGACCATCATCCTGGCCATGCCGGTGATTGTTCGCTATTTTATCCCTTTTTTCCGTCGGCTGAATATCACTTCCGCGTACGAGTACCTGGAAAAACGCTTTAGCTATGCCGTACGGGCGCTGGCCTCCCTGCTCTTTATTTTCCTGCAGGTGGGGCGTCTGGCAATAGTACTGCTGCTGCCTAGCATGGCGCTGACCCTGGTTACCGGAATCGACGTAATGGTCTGTATCCTGATGATGGGCGTAGTCACCATTTTATATACCATGTACGGAGGTATAGAAGCGGTAATATGGACCGATGTAGTGCAGGTAGTCATTTTATTGGGAGGTGCTTTCCTGACCATCGTCCTTATTTTATTCCAGCTCGATTTGTCACCGGGAGCTGTTTGGCAGTTGGTGTCGGAAGAAAATAAGATTCAGTTGTTCAACCTGAACCTTTCTTTTTCAGAGCCAACGCTTTGGGTCGTACTCATTGGCGGTATGGCGATTAATATTGTTTCTTACGGTACGGATCAGGCGGTCGTGCAGCGTTACTTGACAACCAAAGATGAGCAAAGTGCCCGACGGAGCCTGCGTCTGGGGGCTTGGATGGCTCTTCCTTCTGCCTTGCTGTTTTTCTCGATTGGTACCTTGTTATTTCTTTTCTACCGGCAATTTCCGGCTAAGGTGGATATTGGACAGACCAGTGCAGATGCCATCTATCCCTGGTACATTGTCAGTGAGATGCCCAGTGGCGTGACGGGCTTTTTGATATCGGCCATTTTTGCAGCGGCTATGTCCACGCTCAGCAGTAGCCTCAACTCCGTGTCGGCAGCGTTTACGGTCGATTTTTACCGTCGTTTCCGCCCGACAGGGTCAGAGAGCCTGTACCTTCAATTGGCTCGTATTATCACCTTAGTGGTGGGTATTTTTGGTACGGTGCTCGCGCTGGTTATGTCAAAATGGGGAATTTCTTCGCTCTGGGACCAGTTTAACACTATCCTCGGATTATTTACCGGCGGGATTGGCGGATTATTTATCCTGGGTATTTTCTTTGATAAAGTACACGCCAAAGGAGCCTTGGCGGGGGTATTGCTAAGCGCCCTGATTCAATTTGGCATTTCGCAATATACGTCGATTAATCTGTTGCTGTACGCGTTCACCGGATTGCTGAGCTGCGTCCTTTTTGGATGGTTGTTCAGCTACCTCCTAAGGGGTAAGACAAAGGATTTGCGCGGACTGACCTATAGCACCTTATATAGTGAAACAGCTACCAACGGCCCGGGCTAATCCGGGTAAGATGGTGCCTGTCCTGTGGGTTCGAATTATTATTAAACGCTTAAACAAAATCGGACATGAAAAAGAGATGGATGACATGGATGTTGCCAATCGTTCTAATCCTGTTTTATGGCTTCGACTGTGCCAAAGCTCCCGTACTCGAAGCGAAAGAACCTACCTTCGTGTCCTTCGCTCCGGTAGCTCCCATCCTGAAAGGCCTGGCCATTAACCCTTGTGTACGGATTACCGTCGCGGTTCCGCAAGGAGGAGAGGTGCTGGAGCTACAATCGCTGCGCGCATCGCTGAATACGGCTAGTGTGGCTGAAATTCGAAGCGTGGACGTTTTTATCAGCGCCTTTGAATCGCAACCGGCCGGTAGGCCGATAGCCAGTATCGATCCGTCGGCCTCCGAATTTGATATACCCCTGACCGCCCGCCTGGAACCTGGTCTGTACTGGGTTTGGCTCAGTGTTTTGTTGGAGGATAGCGCTGATCTGGATGGATTGGTAGAACTGCATGCCAAGTCCCTGACCGACAAATCAGGGAAAAGCTTTCCTATTGCCGAAGAGGCATCGGCTTTTGCCAAGCGCAAAGGCCAGGTGCTTCGCAAATCGGGCGATGAGGGGGTAGATACGTATCGCATACCTGGCATCGTACGCACCCAACAGGGCACCTTGATTGCAGTCTATGATATTCGCTATATCAACAGCCGGGATCTGCCGGGGAATATCGACGTTGGCATGAGCCGGAGTACCGATGGGGGGCAGACCTGGGAACCTATGCGCATCATTATGGATATGGGCGCTCCACATGATAACAATGGGGTAGGAGACCCCTGTATTTTAGTGGATCCTGCCACCGGAACAATTTGGGTGGCGGCATTGTGGAGCAAAGGAAATAGATCTATTGCCGGTTCAGGACCTGGCTTGTCACCCGATGAAACCGGCCAGTTTGTGCTCGCCAGTAGCTCCGATGACGGCATTACCTGGAGCAATACCTACACCATTACCCCACAGATTAAAAAGCCGGAATGGAGAATCTTTTTCCAGGGCCCCGGCTCCGGTATAGCGATGCAAGATGGTACCCTCGTGTTTCCTGCTCAATACTGGGACGCCAATGGAATGCCCTGGTCTAATCTAATCTATAGCAAAGACTACGGCAAGTCATGGAAATGTGCCGCAGCCGCACCCAAATCCAATACTACGGAGAGCCAGGTCGTAGAAACTACTCCCGGTACCCTCCTGCTCAATATGCGGGATAACCGAGGCCAATTTCGAAGTGTAGCCACCACCACTGACCTAGGTACTACCTGGACAGAGCACCCCAGCTCTTATAAATTGCTGCCTGACCCTGTTTGTATGGGTAGCCTGATTAAATCAACCTTGATGGTAAATGGGGTAGAGGGCACGTACTTGTTTTTCTGCAACCCCGACAAACCGGCTGCCCCCCGTGAAAACATCACCGTTAAGGTAAGTGCGGATATGGGAACGAGCTGGCCGGCCTCCCGCCACCTGTTAATCGATTCCCGCCCTTGCTACGGCTATTCCTCCATGGCAATGGTGGACAACCAAACGCTGGGATTACTCTATGAGGGCGAAAAAAACCTCTATTTCGTGCGGATACCGGTTGCGGATTTTTTCGCTAAATAAAAAAAGGCCGGTTTTTGGTAAAACCGGCCGAAATTGTCCGCACAACTGTTGAAAACAGTTAATCTATTCTAATTGAAGAAACTTTTCACCAACAGGAAAAGCAACAGCAGGATGGATAATCCAACCATTGACAGGAAATAATAAAATGCGCCCAGATTTTCTTTTTCGCCTTTGTGTTCCGTGTTCGTTGTCATAGCTTTTTGTTTCGAAAAAGACAGGCTCTGTGTGAAAAGTCACCGCCGCCGACAAAAAAAATCGGTACGCTTGCAAAAAAAAATAGTATCTTTTCTAAGTGATTGTCCGCTTCCTGGAAGTTCCCTGATAGGGAGAAAGAAGACATCCTTTCTATGGTACAACAGCAAAAACTATACAGATGGCAGGCGAGCAAAGCATTCGAAATTTGGAACCCAGCGCACTTTGGAATCATTTTGCAGATTTGAACAGTATCCCACGGGCTTCTAAAAAAGAAGCAGGGGCGGTTGCTTTTGTAAAAAAATTTGGTGCTTCGCTCGGTTTAGAGACAGTAGAAGATCGGGGGGGTAATGTAATCATACGAAAGCCAGCCAGCCCGGGTATGGAAGCGCGTCCCGTGGTTATTTTGCAGGGCCACCTGGATATGGTGCACCAGAAGAATGCCGGAACAGACTTCAATTTTGATACCGATGGTATCCGAAGTGTGGTGGACGGCGACTGGGTGCGGGCAGAGGGTACCACCCTGGGTGCAGACAATGGCATAGGGGTAGCGGCTATTATGGCCATACTGGAATCGAAGGATTTGGTGCACCCGCCGCTGGAGGCATTGTTTACGGTGGACGAGGAAACGGGTATGTCGGGTGCCCTCAACCTGGAGGCAGGCCTCCTGCAAGGTAAAATTATGCTCAACCTGGACTCAGAAGAAGAAGATGAGCTGACGATTGGTTGTGCTGGTGGATTGGATTCCTTCTCGGAAGCTTCCTATGCCACCATGCCGTCGCCCGTTCAGTCCAGGGCTTTTGAAATAGTAGTAAAGGGCCTGAAAGGAGGGCATTCCGGGATTGATATCCATCTTGGGAGAGCCAATGCCAATAAAGTACTGACCAGATTGTTGTATGACGGCCTGACGGAATATGGCATGCACCTAGCTCGTTTTTCAGGGGGTAACCTCCGAAATGCAATTCCTCGGGAGGCGGCAGCGATGGTCGTTGTTCCCAATACAATGGAAGCAGTATGGCGCAGCCACCTGGATGGATTGATACAGTCGATTGTAGAGGAATACGCCTGGATAGAACCAGATATGAAGGTAGCGGTGCTTCCTTGCAGTGTTCCGGATACGGTGCTCAGCGCCGCCGACCAGACCCGCATTCTGCAGGCATTATACGCTATTCCCAATGGCGTGTTTCGGATGAGTCCCTCCGTACCTGGTCTGGTCGAGACCTCCAATAACCTGGCAAAGGTGGAAATAGGGGAAGGCGTGTTTAGCACCCAGTGCCTGATGCGCAGCGCACTCGATTCAGGTATTCGGGATATCGCACAGGCAGTACGTGCCGTACTGGAACTGGCGCACGCCCAGGTCGATCAGCGCGGGGGCTACCCCGGATGGGCACCTAACCCGGATTCACCGATAGTGCGCTTGTTGGTAGGCGTGTACGAAGGATTATTTTCGGCAACACCCAAAGTAGCTGCTTGTCATGCCGGATTGGAATGCGGAATTATCGGAAAACAATACCCAGGGCTGGATATGGTGTCTTTGGGACCTACCATACGACACCCCCACTCCCCGGATGAGAAAGTAAATATTCAGTCCGTAGCCAATTTTTGGAAGTACCTGGTGACTACATTGAGCAAAATATGATGCTCAATGTAGTACCCGGAGCGGGAATCGAACCCGCACGGGCATTACTGCCCACAGGATTTTAAGTCCTGCGTGTCTACCTATTCCACCATCCGGGCACTTTACTTGAAAAGCGATGCGAAATTAATGTATTCATGCCTATTTACCAAATAGCACGAGCCAAATTTGTTGCTGGAAAATGGGTATTTGAAAGAAGGAAGGGAAAAATTGAGCGGGAAACGAGACTCGAACTCGCGACCCTCAGCTTGGGAAGCTGATGCTCTACCAACTGAGCTACTCCCGCATGGCTATAAAGGTACAACCTTCTCCTAAAAACCCAAACCTGGGAAAGAAATTATTTTGTTGGGAGGGGCCATCAGACCGGGCTGCTGATGTTTCGTTTCCATTGCCAGAGGATACCATCTTCCGGATCGTACATCTCCTGGATATAGCTAAAACCACACTTGGTGAGTACCTGGGTAGAGGGGCTTGGTGCAGACAGGGTATATGCTTTAACGGTGGATATTTCAGGGAATGTTCCCGCGTGCTGAATCAATGCCTGGGTGAGTTCGGTGGCATAGCCTTGGTTACGGAAATCGGTGGCAATTTCATACCCTATTTCCACCTCTCCATTTTTATTAGGACGCCCTTTATAGCCGCAAGCGCCAATAAGGGTTCGATGACTCCGCTCGATTACGAGATAGGACCACCAGATATGGCTACCGGGATCCTCCAGGATGCGATCCAGGTTAAACTGAAAAATATCCATGCCAAATGAATTCCAGTCGGCTGCAATGTCTGTCTGTAAAAATTCACCCAGATGATTATCTCCTTTGAGTATAGCACGGCACAGGGGTTCATCACAGGCAAGTAGTTGGAGGCGATTTGTTTCCAGAGCGAACGTCGGCATAGTCAGTCGTATTGGGCGAATGGTGTGGGTGGTTTGAATGGATAGGTTACTAGGTAGTGGCTACGTTACGGTTTTGGAAAAACCAGTGGGCCAATGGTTACCCGATAGTCGGAGGACGTAGGTAGGCGATTCGTTGTTGTACCGCTTCCTGCAACAGCAGCGAATCCGTGCTGTGGCAGACGATGTCGAAATCCATTTCGCCGAGCGCCTTCGCTTGTTCGGGATTCGCGCTGAAAATGAGGGCCTTTTTGTTTTTTGCCCGGCAGGCTTTCACGGTGCGTTCGATAATGGCGCGCAGCACCGGATGGTAAATATTGGCTACTTCGTCGAGGCCGAGACTCACGCTCAGGTCGTAGGGGCCGATGAATAATCCATCTACGCCCGGAATATCCAGAAATGCTTCGAGGTGCTGGGCAGCCTCGGCCGTTTCAATCATAGGGAAAACTTCCACCAACTCGTTGGCGCGCTGGATGTAATCGGCGCCATATTTAAGGGTTGCTCGGATGGGGCCAATGCTTCGGAAGCCCAAGGGCGGGTAGCGACAGGCTCCAACAAACTGCTTGACCTCTTCGGGGGTGTTTAAGCCTGGGCAAATTACACCAGCGGCACCAGCATCGAGTACGTGCATAATTACCGCAGGGTCGTTCCAGGGTAGCCGCACATACGGTTTCGCGGGAGTGGCCGCAATCGCCTGCAACATTCCAAGGGTCGTCTGGAAATCCATCAAGCCATGTTGCATATCAATGGTGAGAGAGTCAAATCCGGCATGTCCCATCAGTTCAGCCGTCCAGGGCGAGGGAATCGTGAGGAACGCATTCCAAGATGGTTTCATTGGCGTTAAATTTGGTGGCTTTGTTGTTTGAACAAATAAAGGAAAAAAACATTTGCCTGCCAAATACTATCTGCTCGAATTCGGCCTATTCCTCGGATTCCAATGGGTTGACTGCCCTCCGAAAAAGGCACTTTGCTATGCTTGTGTGTCTTTTTTTGTGAAAATACGGCGGAGGACTTGCCCGATTCGCCGTTGGAAAGGAGCTAAAAAGGATTTTACTTTTTCGCTGACCTCTTTGTCCAGCCAGGCGCGAATATCTTCTAACCGATACACGAGGTACACAAAAAACGCAATAAACAGTACCGCTCCCACCCCGGCCTGCCAGGCATTCAGACTCCGTTCGCCGAGTATGCTCTTCAAACCAATACCCGTCCAGGTACCGTACAACAATACGTAGTGTACCGAATAAATAGTGAGGGTTTCTGATCCAATCGTGAGAAACAGCGCTGGGATGAACCGGTAGAAAATTTGGGTGAGCAGGATAAACAGGCTCAGTACAATAAACACCTGTCCCATGCGCCAGAACAACCATTGCTGCTCTACCAGCCCTAGAAGTATCGGCCAGGAAATCAAATCGCTGAGGCCTTTGGTCAGCTCATACGAATATAAATGCAAGGTAAGGCCTACCAAAAAAACGGGAATAGCAGACCAAATGGTCGCATACCATTTTTGAAAATGGTGTACCTGCCATCCGAGCAGCCCGCCAATAAGGGTGTACCCCACCCAGGGAATGGGCGTAAAAACAGAGCCATTGGCCAAGGTGACATAGTTTTGGAAAAAAATGGGAAGGCCTGACCAGTCGTGCGTGAGCATGGGGTTATACAGCAGGAATACCCCCATGCCCATGAAAAATAAGTAGAACAGCAAGGGTATCCGGCTCACTTTATGCAAGGCATACGCCATAATGAGCAGTAATAAGGCAATACCGATACTGTGGAGTACATCGAGGCTGATGAAGGAACGGTAAAACTGAAATTTGAGCACCGCACCCAGGTTCCATTTTAGGAGATAGCCCAGCAGAATCAGAAAAAAACCACGCCGGATGCCTTTTTTTACCCGGATATTATCTTTGAGCGGCCGCCCGTCTTTCAGCATTAAAAAAACGACAATTAGCCCGCTGGAAGTAAAAAAAATAGGAGCAGTCATCCCGCGCATGAAATTCCAGGCACTGTAGAGCAATGACTCCGGGTTCCGGTATTTATCGGCGAGCAGCGTATCTATGAAATGTCCTTGCAGCATCATGAGGATGGCATAGGCACGCAGCGCATCTATGAAAAGGATACGCTTGCTTTTCGGTTTGGAGGATTGATTGACCTGATCCAATGCGCTGGCTTTGCGTGGTTAAGTACCCCTGTTTGAATTGAGAACGCAAATCTAAGGTGGTTGTGGCATTTTTACCGTCCTTTCTGACCGACATTTTTTCAGGATTCCGAAATAAACGAGTCCGCCTCGCAGGAGGAAAGACTACAGGGGTGCAGCGGGATTTCCACCCGGCAGGGTGCTCCATCCTGTTTTTTTCCTTACTTTTCTGCTTTGTAAACCAGACTTCCGATTGTTTGCATGCCGATAGGGGGCTCTGCGCTTTGCTGCCTGGTCGGCAAGCATATCGGGTCTATGGCTACATGTCGGGCCTTTACTTTTGGAATACTTATTTTCAACCACCTAATCAAAAAACCTGTTCAGATGAAACGATTTAGTCCTGCCGGTCTGGCATTGTTTATGCTGTGGCTGGTCAGTTGTTCGCCCTCAAAAAACCAAGAGCCTGCTATGGAAATTCCATCCGTACACTACCCTGAGACAAAAATGGTGCAGCATGAAGATTCCTACCATGGAACCCAGGTCGCCGACCCATACCGTTGGCTTGAAACCGACACCGCTTCCGATGTTAAGGATTGGGTGAAACAGGAAAATGAGGTGACTTTTTCATTTCTTGAAAAAATACCGTATCGGGAAGCGATTCGCAAACGCCTGGAGGAACTGTGGAATTATGAAAAGTTCTCTCCTCCGTTCAAGGAAGGAGCCTATACGTATTTCTTTAAAAACAACGGGTTGCAGAATCATTCGGTGCTCTATCGCCAGCTCGGCTCCGGTAAGCCCGAAATATTCCTGGATCCCAACACGTTCTCGCCCGACGGTACGACCTCGTTGGCGGGCATCGATTTTTCAAAAGATGGCGGCCTGGCTGCCTATCAGATTTCGGAAGGGGGGTCTGACTGGCGCAAAGTGCTTATAATGGATGTCGCCTCTAAAAAACTGGTAGAAGATACCTTGCGCGATGTGAAGTTTTCAGGGATTTCCTGGAAAGGGAATGAGGGCTTCTATTACAGTTCCTACGACAAACCCACCGAGGGGAGCGCCTTGTCTGGCCTCACGCAGTACCACAAGCTGTACTACCACAAGCTGGGAACGCCCCAATCTTCCGACGTGCTGATTTTTGGTGGAAAAAAGACTCCCAGACGCTACCTTTCGGGCTATGTGACGGAAGACCAGCGCTGGCTGGTCATCACGGCGGCTACCTCCACCACCGGCAACGAGCTGTATTTGCAGGATTTGAAAAAACCCGGCAGCGCCATTGTTCCAGTCGTTCAGAACTTCGACAATGAACACTATGTCGTATATAGTGAAGGCGACAAGCTTTTTATCCTGACCAACCTGAATGCGCCCAACCAGCGCCTGGTGCAGGCTCCAGCCCGCGATCCACGGCCGTCCAACTGGGAGGATGTCATTCCCGAACGCAGTGAGCCGCTCAGCGTGTCCACCGGTGGCGGATACTTCTTCGCCCAATACCTCAAGGATGCCCTCGCGCTGGTAGAACAGGTAGATTTGTCGGGGGCTATAGTACGGAAAGTTAGCCTGCCCGGCGCGGGTACGGTTTCTGGTTTTTCCTCCAAAAAAGAAGAGCAGCTATTGTACTACAGCTTTACCAACTATATCAACCCTTCTACGATTTATTCCTTCGACATCAAAACGGGTAAGTCCAGCCTCTTCAAAAAACCACAGGTGAAGTTTAATCCAGACGACTATGTCTCTACTCAGGTTTTCTACTCGTCTAAAGATGGTACCCGGGTACCTATGCTGATTACCCACAAAAAAGGCCTCCAGCTAGATGGCCATAATCCAACGATGTTGTACGGTTATGGGGGATTTAATATCTCCCTGACTCCCGCCTTCAGCACCTCCAATATTGTTTGGCTGGAAAATGGTGGGGTGTACGCCGTTCCAAATCTCCGCGGTGGCGGTGAATACGGTGAAAAATGGCACCTGGCAGGCACCAAGCTGCAAAAGCAAAACGTCTTTGATGACTTTATTGCCGCCGCAGAGTACCTGATAGAGAAAGGGTACACCTCTAAGGATTTTCTGGCTATTTCGGGGGGCTCCAATGGTGGTCTGCTGGTAGGCGCTACTATGACCCAACGGCCCGACCTCATGAAAGTCGCGCTGCCGGCCGTTGGGGTCTTGGATATGTTGCGCTACGATAAGTTTACAGCCGGTGCTGGCTGGGCGTATGATTATGGCACGGCAGAGGAAAGCCCGGAAATGTTCAACTACTTAAAGGGGTATTCACCTTACCACCAGATTAAAGAGGGGGTGTCCTATCCCGCTACCATGGTAACTACCGGCGATCACGACGACCGGGTCGTGCCGGCGCACTCTTTTAAGTTTGCGGCGCGTCTTCAAAAGGCACACACCGGTTCGACGCCCGTTCTGATTCGGATTGAAACAAAAGCAGGCCATGGTGCCGGCAAACCAACCGCGATGGTTATCGAGGAGCAAGCCGATAAATGGGCCTTTACGTTCTTCAATATGAATGCTCCGGTAGCGTATTTGCGCCAATGATGATACTGCAAAAAGAAACGAGGGAGTCTCGTAAGTCCTTTGGCGGCATACGCCGCCAAAGGACAAGCTCTTACAATGCTGGGGAAGGTGGCGGAATATTTTTCGGACGGCCTCGCTTCTTTTTTACTATGACCGGTCTTATCCCTTCAACGGATGACCACCTCCTTTAGGTAGTCTTCGCCCAGGGCCTCATTGAGCCGGGTTCTAATTTGCGCTCTTGCCAGGTGCATCTCCTGCCGCACAACCGCCGAATCTACCTGTACATACAGCGTTCGGTGGCTGAGGCGCAATTCCTTGGTATGGCGCTGAATCAGCGGATTAAACAAGGAGGGCCAAATTTGACGAATCATAGCGGCGTGGTTGCCGTGTTTCATCTGGTATTCCTTCAGCCACTCCGTGAGTACGTCTTTTAGGGATTGTTCGGATTCATGTTTCATCGTCGCTAGGGATTGGTGCGGAAATTTGCCCGTTTTCCACCAGGAAAAGGGCATAAGGTCGCTTGCTTTTTGACATGGCAGCGCGGATGCGCGCAGCATCGGTATCGGTGATAAAAACCTGGCCGAGGTCTTCCTCATTGAGCAGGGCGAAGAGGCGCTCGAGCCGGCCGGGGTCCAGTTTTTCGAATAAGTCATCGAGCAATAGGAGCGGCGCCTTGCCGGTGGCTGCGCCCAACAGGCGCATCTGAGCCAGCTTGAGGGCAATGAGGTAGGATTTGCGCTGTCCCTGCGACGCAAATTTTTTCACCGCTACGCCATCAATACGACATTCGAGGTCGTCGCGGTGTATTCCCTCGGTGCTGCGTTGCAGGAATAAATCCTTCTCGCGAGCCCGCTCGAGCAGTTCGGCATACGGCTGTTGCAAAAGTCGGGAGTCATAGGCCAGACTAGCTTCTTCTCTCGACTCGCTGATAAACTGATACAGGCCATGAAACACCGGTGCCAGCGACGCTAGAAAGGATTTTCGGCTTTCGAGGATATAGGCTGCCGGTGCGAGCAACTGCCGGGTCAGTACATCGAGTAGCGCGTCTTCCCGGGCACCCCGCTCCGACATTTGTTTGAGCAGGGCATTGCGCTGTTGCAACACGCGGTTGTAGGTGATGAGCTGTGTCAGGTACTGCGCATCCATCTGCGAGAGGGTATTATCTACAAACCGGCGGCGGAGTTCGCTTCCTTCGGTGAGCAATGCGGCATCGTCGGGAGCAATCAGCACCACCGGTAAATGCCCAATATGGTCGGCCATGCGCTCTTTGGGCACCGATTGCTCGGCAATGGACTTGAGCTTCTTGGGGACATACTTCAACGTGTATTGGATGTCATCCGCTTCTCCTTCTATCCATCCGTCCAGACGCAGGAAAGGCGCCTGGGCTTGCAGCACCTGCGCATCGGGAATGCCAAAATAACTCTTAGTCATGCAGAGGTAGTAGATAGCATCGAGCAGGTTCGTTTTTCCGGCTCCGTTGCGCCCAAAAAAGCAATTGAATCCCCCGGAAAACGCTAAATCAGCGGTCGCGTAGTTTTTAAAGTGAAGTATGGAAAGTCTTTTGAGATACACGTGAAAGGATTCTGGGTGTCAAAGGTAATGCAGGAAATGCAATATGGAAATGGCCAAGCGGCGATTTTGGTCGGCCAGCCTGGATATTGCCGGCTCCCTTATCCCTTAAAGCGAGGGTGAAAGGGCCCCTTCTATCCGGCGTGTGCTTGCTTTCGACCAATGGGAACCGCTGGCTGGATGGAAAATAAGCCCAAACCAGAATGGACTGCGAACATTAAAGCGCAGGAGCTGTTCAAAAATCTGAAAATGAAAGGTGAAAATGTTGGGTTTGGATTATCTTTGCCCATTCAAAACAGAAGGTGCCAATTTAGCGAATCTTCGCAAAATTTGACAAAGGAATGAATTCAGTATCTGAAAAGAAAAAAGCAAGCAAGCCGGCATACAGCAAGGAGCAGTATCTGGAATGGTACGAGCTAATGCTTCGCATACGCCGTTTTGAAGAACGGGCGCTGCAAATGTACGGGCAGCAGAAAATCCGCGGATTCTGCCACGTGTATATCGGCCAGGAGGCGATTGCCGCAGGAATCGAATCCGCTATCCGCAAGGACGATGCCATCGTGACAGGCTATCGGCAGCATGGTATTGCACTGGGTAGGGGAGTAAGCGCCCGCGAAGCCATGGCTGAATTGTTTGGCAAATATACCGGAATCGTAAAAGGGAAAGGGGGGTCTATGCACTTCTTCTACGCGCCGACCAAATACTTTGGCGGAAATGGTATCGTAGGTGCGCAAATCCCGATTGGAACCGGTATTGGTTTTGCAGAAAAATATAAAGGCACGGATAATTTCTGTGTTACCATGTTTGGAGATGGTGCAGCCCGTCAGGGTGCCTTGCACGAGTCGTTCAATATGGCTATGACCTGGAAAATTCCGGTGCTGTACATCGTTGAAAACAATGGCTATGCCATGGGTACGTCCGTTCAGCGCACGAGTAACATCACCGAGTTATACCGCCTGGCCGAGGCCTACGGCATGCCCAGCGAACCAGTAGATGGTATGTCGCCCGAATCGGTACACGAAGCAATTGCAAAGGCAGCCGCTCATATTCGGGCGGGCAATGGACCCTATTTCCTCGAAATTCGCACCTATCGGTACAAAGGCCATTCCGTTTCGGACCCCGCCAAGTACCGGACTAAAGAGGAAGTACAATCTTACCAGGACCGGGATCCGGTCAAAACAACGGAAGACAAGCTACTCAAGTTTGGGTTCGCTACGGAAGAGGAAATTCAGGCTATCAAAGACCGGATTAAGCTCGAAATCGATGATTCAGTAGAATTTGCTGAAAATTCACCGCTGCCACCAGCTTCTGAATTGTACACCGATAACTACACACAAGCCGACTATCCGTTCATTATGGATTAGTCGATGCTTGGGGTCCACCTAATGCGTAGGTCGGAATAAAAAAATATCCTTTGGTAGCTTTCGCCGCCAAAGGATATTTTTTTATGTGTATTCCGTGGCATTCATTGGCGGAATACGGTTCAGCCAGTTTTTTTGTTGAGGCAGCGTATGCGGTTCAGAGTTGGGTCATTCGCTGGCGGAGCAGGTGGTCGGCCAGGGTAATAGCTGCCATAGCTTCTACGATTGGAACGGCGCGGGGCAGCACACAGGGGTCGTGTCGGCCACGTCCCTCCACCGCTACCGTTTCTCCGGCGCGATTGACGGATTCCTGTGCCGGAATGATGGTTGCCACCGGCTTGAAGGCTACTCTAAAATCGATGGGCATGCCGTTGGATATGCCGCCTTGTATCCCTCCGGAATAATTGGTGCGGGTCTTAATCTTTCCTTCCTCGGTATAAAATGGGTCGTTGTGTGCTGAGCCGCGCAGGGTGACACCTGCAAACCCAGAACCATATTCAAAACCCTTGCACGCATTGATGCTGAGCATGGCTTTCCCCAAGTCGGCGTGTAAGCGGTCGAACACCGGATCACCTACACCGGCAGGGCAGCCGGTGATGCGCGCACTGATTACCCCACCTATCGTATCGCCTGCTTTGCGTACTTCCCGAATTAAATCGATCATCGCCGTCGCCATCTCTGGGTCGGGGCAACGCACGTCGTTCTGTTCCGTGAGGTCGAGCTGGAGTGATTCGATGGGTGTATCCAGTATCAAGTGCCCCACCTGGCTCACCCAGGCGGTGCAACGGATGCCCTGGGTCTCTAAGAAAAGCTTGGCAATCGCCCCTGCCGCTACCCGCGCTGCGGTTTCGCGCGCCGACGAACGGCCCCCCCCTCGGTAATCCCGATGCCCGTATTTCTCCTGATAGGTATAATCGGCGTGGGATGGACGAAAGGTATCGGCGATGTGGCTGTAATCTTTTGATCGGGCATCGGCATTTCGAATCAACATGGCAATGGGCGTGCCGGTAGCCTTCCCCTCAAATACGCCGGAAAGAATTTCCACGATGTCCTCCTCCTTGCGCTGGGTGACAATAGCCGATTGACCCGGTTTCCTTCGATCCAACTCGTGCTGAATAAAGTCCGTGTCGATGGGTAGCCCAGCTGGGCAGCCATCGATAATAACGCCAATACCCTTTCCGTGTGACTCCCCAAAGGTACTTATGCGAAACGCTGTCCCAAATGAATTTCCCGCCACGTATTTTTTTTTAGTTCATAAATTCGCACCAAAAATAAGAAACTTACATTGGACAGGGGGTCTCTGCTAAAATTTTAGCAAATGGAACTTAAGGCGTATAATTTTGTTTACCCCCTCATAGATAAGCACTTGTTGTAGCAGAAAAAATAGCTATGCGTTTAGAACCCAAGGATATTTTTCACCGACTGGAATTTGATAAGGTACTGGAATTGGTCGCTCAGGAGTGTCAGGGAGAGCTGGCAAGGCAATCTGCCTTTTCCATAAAGCCCGGAACCAACCTGGAACGGATCGAGCAAAAGCTGAAGGAAGTACGGGAAATGCGTCGTTCGGTAGATCACAACGACCGCATGCAGATTCCTGTCTATTCCGATTTGAGCGAAGAGCTAAAAATGCTGGGCATTCAGGACTATGTACTCTCTGAAGATAGTCTCAAAAAAATACAGGTCACGCTCGTAGCGGTGGCGGGTATTTACGATTTTTTTACCGACCCTCGGCGAGAGATGTATCAGGCATTATTCGGTATCATCCGTCCCGTGCATTTTGATAAAACGCTGATTCTGGAAATCGACCGGGTAATCGACCCCGACGGCAACGTGCGGTCGGATGCTTCACCGGAGCTGGCGCGGATTCGAAAAGGCATCCTGAGTAAGCAGCGCGAGCTCGATAAAGCCTTTCGCGATATTGTTCAAAACTACCGCAGCAAGGGCTGGCTTAGCGAGAACATCGAGAGCTTTAGGAATGGGCGACGGGTACTCAGCGTGCCCGCAGAGCACAAGCGCAAAGTTCGGGGTATCATTCACGATGAATCCGCTACCGGAAAAACGGCGTTTATTGAGCCGGAAGGAATCATCCAGATTAACAACGACATCTTCGATTTCGAACAGGAGGAGCGTCGTGAAATCTATCGAATCCTCAAAACCCTGAGTGCATTATTGCGCCCCTATATTCCGCAAATCCAAAAATATCAGGATATTCTGGTTTATTTCGACTTGGTGCAGGCCAAAGGCCGCGTTGCCAGTCTGATGAAAGCAGGGCATCCGCAACTGGCACAGCACCCCCGGATGTACCTGATGGATGCCCGCCATCCCTTGTTGTACCTTCGCAATCACGCCCAGGGCAAGGTGACTGTTCCGTTTACGCTGCGCATGGACCACGGCCACCGCATCCTGGTACTGAGTGGACCCAACGCCGGGGGAAAGTCGATTACTATGAAGTCCGTCGGGCTGCTACAGCTCATGGTTCAAAGCGGGCTGCTCGTGCCGGTCGATGAACGAAGCGAAATGGGTATTTTCTCCAATATCTTTGCCGATATCGGCGACCAGCAGTCCATCGAAGACGACCTGAGTACCTATAGCTCGCACCTCAGCAATATGCGCACCTTCGTGCATCATGCCAACGAACGCACCCTGGTACTAATCGATGAATTTGGCTCCGGTACCGACCCACAGATGGGTGGAGCCATCGCCGAGTCTATTCTTCGGGAACTCAACCAGCGCAAGGTGTTTGGGGTGATTACTACCCACTATTCCAACCTCAAAATTTTTGCCTTTAAAACAAAAGGTATCCTGAACGGAGCCATGCATTTCGATAAAGACCACTTGTCGCCGACCTATGAGCTGAAGGTAGGCCGGCCGGGTAGCTCCTACGCGTTCGAAATCGCGATGAAAAGTGGTCTGGACACCAATATGCTGGATTACGCCCGCCATCGAAGCGGGAAAAGCGAAACAGCGGTTGACCAGCTGTTAATCGATTTGCAGAAAGAGAAAAAAGACCTGGAAGACCAGCTCCAGGTAATGAAAGAACGGGAAGAGAAGCTCGAGCGATTGATGCGCAGCTATGATCAAATGCAGCGCGATATGGAGTTTCGCAGCAAACGGCAGAAGCTGGAGGCCAAGGAGCAAGCCTTGCAGCAAGCCGGGCGGGATCATCAGGCGTTCGACAAGCTCATCCGCGAATTGCGCGAAGAAAAAAACCTCGAAAAAGCACGGGAGCTGGCAAGTAAAGCCAAAGAGAGCCGGCAGGTATTGCAGGAACAAGTCGTCGAACTGAAAAAAGAGGTCTATCAGCCCCTCATCGCGAAGGGCGGAAAGCCCCGCGCGTTTAAGCAAGGGGATTATGTCCGGCTGATTCAGGGCGGTGCCACGGGTATGATTGAAGCGATTAAAAAAGAGAAAGCTATTGTGCTGGTTGGCCAGATGCGCATGACCATCCCGCTCCACGACCTCGTGCATTCTGGCGAGCCGCTGGAAGTAAAGGCTGCGAGAAGTATCCAGACGGATACCACCTCCCAAAATAGCGGATTTCAATCAAAGCTGGATATTCGGGGTATGCGAATGGAAGAAGCCCTCCAAATCGTAGAATCTTTTGTAGATCACGCGCTCCTCACCAGCGCGAGCCACCTGCGTATCGTGCATGGAAAAGGCAACGGGATATTGCGAAAAGCCGTTCGAACCAAACTCAAGGAATACCGGATTCCGATGGACATTACCCATCCGGAGCC
>Ga0172367_10001263_pt1 | contig 37377 bp, 30 predicted proteins | sample Lak10m_FD_114542 | JGI IMG/M metagenome (GOLD analysis project Ga0172367, IMG submission 114542) | Freshwater microbial communities from Kabuno Bay, South-Kivu, Congo - kab_022012_10m | ecosystem: Environmental > Aquatic > Freshwater > Lake | place: Democratic Republic of the Congo: South-Kivu... | reverse complement strand
TGGCTGCTGAGCCTGGCGTTGAAGAACGCATCGATCGTCGACATCGTGTGGGGCTTCGGCTTCGTGTGCGTGGCGTGGGCCGTGCGCCTACGCGTCGACGACGGGCTCGCCGCTCGGCAGAACCTGCTCGTGCTGATGACCACGGTGTGGGGGCTCCGGCTCGCCGGCTACCTGTTCTGGCGCAACCACGGCAAGGGCGAGGACTACCGCTACAGGGCGATGCGCAAGCACTGGGGCCCGCGGTTCCCCATCATCAGCCTCGGCACGGTGTTCGGCCTCCAGGGCGTGCTGATGTTCATCGTGTCGCTGCCGGTGCAGTTGGGCCAGACCCGCGACACCCCCGACCTCGGGTGGCTCGCGTACCTCGGCATCGCCGTGTGGCTCGTCGGCCTGTTCTTCGAAGTGGTCGGCGATGCCCAACTCGCCCGGTTCAAGGCCGACCCGACGAACCAGGGCAAGGTGATGAACCGCGGCTTGTGGAAGTACACACGCCACCCGAACTACTTCGGCGACGCCTGTGTGTGGTGGGGCATCGCGTTGGTGGCGGCCGAGACCACCGTCGGCAAGTTCGGCCTCATCGGCGCCGTCGTGATGACCATCCTGCTGCGCCGGGTGAGTGGCGTGGTGCTGCTCGAGAAGAGCCTCAGCCGCCGCAAGGAGGGCTACGCCGAGTACGTCGCCCGCACCAGCGCGTTCATCCCCCGACCGCCCAAGGCGATCTGACCGCCTCAGTCGGTGCCGGGACGGCGCTTCGCCTCGTTGGTGCCATCACCCTTCGCCCCAGGGGGCATGGCCAGCGCGATCTCCTCGGGAGACGGGTCGCGCGCCTCGCGGGCCTCGGGCGGCAGCAGCGCCATGATGGCTTTCATGATCTTCTTCGTGTCGGCGTCGGGATCCTTGTACTTCAGCGACACCGGCGCGCCGACGTTGATGGACACGGTGGGCGGTGCCACCACGTTGAGCACGTTGGGCACACGGGCCGAGCGCGGCCACACCTTCTCGGTACCCCACAAGCCGATCGGGATGACCGGCGCCTTGGTCATCGCAGCGAGGCGGGCCGCACCCCAGCGGCCCTTCAGCTTCGGCTCGTAGAACGCACGGCCACGGGGGATGGTGCCCTGGGGCATCAGTGCCACCAGATCGCCGGCCTCGAGCGCATCGGCGGCTGCTTGCAGCGGTGCGTCGCTGCCGGTACCGCGTTCGACGCGGATGCCGCCCATCGCGGCTGCGATCTGGCCGACCACCGGGGCGTCGAACACCTCCTTCTTGCCGAGGAAGCGCACAGTGCGATCGGTGCGGGCGATGACGATGCCGATGGCCGCCGGGTCGAAGTAGCTGCGATGGTTGCCCACGATGATGGCCGGCCCGGATGCCGGGATGTGCTCGATGCCCTGGATGTCGAACTTCGCGTACGGGAACAGCAACGGGTGGGTGAGGCTGAGCGCGAGCCGCTGGATCTCCATGTTGACGACAGGGATCTTCGCCATCGACGAGACCGGTGCACCGTCGGCAGACTTCACCCCGGAGAGGTCGAGCGTGGGCCAGCGGCGTGCGGCCGCCATGACCGCCATGCGCGGGTCGGGGTTGACGACGAACGGGTTGCCCACCGCGGCCAGCAGTGGCGTGTCGTAGACGCTGTCGCTGTAGGCGAAGCTCTCGGCCAGGTCGATGCCGTGGCGCGTCGCCCACTCGGCCACTGCCGACAGCTTGCCGGCGCTCCACACGAACGGCCCGTCGAGGGTGCCGTCGTACGTGCCGTCGGCGTTGACCCCGTAGCGGGTGGCCACCACGTCGTCGAGGCCGAGCAGGTCGGCCAGCGGCTTCACGAGGTCGTACGGGGTGGTGGTGGCCAGCACCACCGGGCGTCCGGCGGCGCGGTGCTCGTCGAACAGCGGCGCGGCGAGCGGTTGCACCAACTCGGCGAGGGCCGCCGCAGCGGCATCGGCGGCCTGCTGCACGGCACGGCGGGGACGCCCCTTCGCCAGCGTGACCGCCTGGCGTGCGAGTGCCATCGAGGGCAGGGTCTCGCCGACGGTGTTGAACAGCTTGTAGAGCAGCTGCTCCCCCGGGATCGACCGGCTCACCAGGCCGGCCTCGCGCATCGCTCGCGAGAACACCTCGCCCGACGCGCCGGCCAGCAGCGTGCGGTCGAGATCGAAGAAGGCAGCACCCTTGGCCTGGGACGTCATGGCCGAGAGCCTAGGCGAAAACGGGAAAGGCCCCGCTTGGGGGAAGCGGGGCCTCTCAACCTGGAACCCGTGGTTGGGGGAACCACATTGATTGGGTTCTTGTCGAGCGGGCCATTGGGGGACAACCCGCTTCGATCAACATGTGAAAGTATGCACGTGAACATGCGATCTTTCAAGTTGTTCTGAAAGATACTTGCTATCGTTTCCGGAGATGGACCTCCGGCAGCTCACCACCCTGGTCGCGATCGCCGATCACGGTTCGTTCTCCGCCGCCGCACGTGCGCTCTACACGGTGCAGTCCAACGTCAGCAGCCACATCGCCCGGCTCGAGAAGGAGCTCGGCGTGGTGCTGGTCGACCGCCAACGCGGCGGCCTCACCGACGACGGCGTGGTGGTGGTCGAGAAGGCCCGGCGTGTGCTGCACGAGCTCGACGACATCACGGCCGAGATGGCCAGTCGCGGCGACGAGGTGCGCGGCGACACCCGCCTCGGCGTGCTCGGCACCACGGCACGGTGGCTCCTCCCTCAGCTGCTCACCCACCTCAGCCGGCAACATCCTGGGGTGCACGTCACGGTGCACGAGGGCAACACCACCAACCTCATCCCCCGCCTGGTGGCACAGCAGCTCGATGCGGCCATCGTGCACCTCCCCGTCGACGATCCCGAGGTCACCGTCGACCCGCTGTTCGCGGAGGATCTCGTCCTGCTGGTGCACAGCAAGCACCACCTGTCGACGTGTGAGCAGGTGTCCCTCGCCGAGCTCGGCACCGAGCCACTGATGCTGCCCCCTCGTGGCACGGCGCTGCGTCGAGTCATCGATCGCGCTGCCGGCGGCGTGGGCGTGGAACTGCAGCCACAGGTCGAGATCGACGGGGTCCGGCTGCTCACCTCCCTCGCCTTCGAGGGGTACGGCGCCGCCATCGTGCCTGCCACCTCGGTGCCACGCTGGCTGCGCGGCGACTTCAAGCGCGTCGCCGTACCCGAGTTGCCCCGCCGGGTGGTGGGGTGGGTGCAGCGCCGACGCCCCACACCGGGCACCCCCACGCGAGCGCTGCAGACGGTGCTCCGCGAGGTCGTCGCCACCCAGGGCGCGAAGCAGCCGGGCGTCTACGTGGGTGCGGAGGCGTTCCCGCTCGGCCGATCGCTCTAGTCTCTGCGCCGATGACCCACGTCGCACTGCGCAACAAGGTGCCCGGCTCGATCCGGGCCGACGTCCGCGAGTTCGCCGACCGCGATGTCGTGTGGGTGGAGGTCGACGCGTCCGATCGCAAGGGGGCCCTGTCGAGCGACTCGAGCTCGATGCTCGAGCATGCGGCTGCCGAGGCGCTGGCGGCCCGGCTCCCCCTCGTCTGTGTGATGCGGTCGAGCGGCGCCGACATCGTCGAAGGGTTCGCTGCGCTGCACGGCTGGGGACGCGCCGCCAAGGTGCTCGCCGACTGCTCCGGGGTGGTGCCCACGGTGTTCATCGTCGACGGACCCGCCGTGTCGGGGCCCGCGCTGCTGCTCGGCCTGGCCGACCACGTGGTGATGACCGAGGAGGCGTACGCGTTCGTGAGCGGGCCGACGATGGTGGCCGAGTTCACCGGCGTGGCCATCGATGCCGACGAGCTCGGTGGCGCCGCAAGCCACGCGCGCTACACCGGCGCGGCCACACTGGTGGCTGCCGACCTCCCCGGCGCGGTGGAGCTCGCCGGTCAACTGCTCGCCTACTTCCCGGCCCACAACGACGAAGAGCCACCGCGGTGGCCCACCGACGACGCCATCGAGCGCGACACCCCCGAGGCCGGCGACCTCATCCCCGCGTCGTCCACCGGCAGCTACGACGTGCGGGCGGTCATCCGCGCGCTCGCCGACGACGGCGAGTTGCTCGAACTGCGCCCGCGCTGGGCGGGGAACGTGGTGACGGCGCTCACCACCATCGGCGGGATGCCGGTCGGCGTGGTGGCCAATCAGCCGCTGGCGCTCGCCGGCACGCTCGACATCCCGGCGTCGCAGAAGGCGGCGCGGTTCGTCGCCTGCTGCGACGCGTTCAACCTGCCCATCATCACGTTGGTCGACACGCCCGGCTTCTACCCGGGCAAGGACCTCGAGTGGCGCGGCATGATCCGCCACGGTGCGCAGCTGGTGTTCGCCTACGGCAGGGCAAGCGTGCCGCGCATCTGCGTGATCCTGCGCAAGAGCTACGGCGGCGCCTACATCGTGATGGACTCGAAGAAGATGGGCAACGACCTGTGCCTCGCCTGGCCCTGGGCGGAGCTCGCGGTCATGGGTGCCGGCCAGGCCGCGGCCATCCTGCAACGTCGCGCCACCCCCGAGGAGCGCGCTGCCTTCGAGGCCGACTACACCGAACGGCTGTTGAACCCGTACGTGGCTGCCGAACGCGGCTACATCGACGCCGTCGTCGAGCCCGCCGAGACGCGTCGCATCATCGGCGAGGCGTTGCTCGCGCTGCAGGACAAGCGCGAGCAGTTGCAGGCACGCCCCCACGACAACACGCCGCTCTGAGAGTTCGGCCACTCGGTTGGGTGGGCGTCTCACCTGCACCGCTAGTCTCCTCGGCGGGGACAACAGCCCCGCTCAGCAGTTGTGTCGTCGAAGGGAAGAACATGCCCGACACCATCACCATCACCGACGATCGCACCGGGAAGACCGTCACGGTCCCCATCAACGGCGGGGTGTTCCCGGCGTCGGCAGTGCGGGAGCTCGATCCGTCGCTCTTCATCTACGACCCGGCGTACATGCAGACCGCGGCGTGCAAGAGCTCGATCACGTACCTCGATGGCGATGCCGGCATCCTCCGCTACCGCGGCTACCCCATCGAGCAGCTCGCCGAGAAGAGCACGTACCTCGAGGTCGCCTACCTGTTGCTCAACGGTGAGCTGCCGAACGCGCAGCAGCTGGCCACATGGACCGAGAACGTCACCCACCACACGTTCATCCACGAGAACATGCGCAAGCGGTTCGTCGACGGCTTCCACTACGACGCGCACCCGATGGGCATGTTGGTCAGCGCGATGGCCGCGCTCGGCACGTTCTACAACGACGCCAAGGACATCCAGTCGCCCGAGAGCCGCGACAAGCAGATCCTGCGCCTCATCGCGAAGATGCCCACGCTCGCAGCCATGTGCTATCGGTTCTCGGTCGGCCTGCCGTTCGTGTACCCCGACAACGACCTGTCGTTCCCGGCCAACTTCCTCAACATGATGTGGAAGGTCGGCGAGTACGAGATCGACCCGCGGCTCGAGCGGGCGATGGACGTGCTGTTCATCCTCCACGCCGATCACGAGCAGAACTGCGGCACCACGGCGATGCGCGTCGTCGGCTCCAGCCACGCCGACCCGTACACGTCGGCGGCGGCGGCGGCCTCGGCCCTCTACGGTCCGCTCCACGGTGGCGCCAACGAAGCGGTCGTGCGCATGCTGGCCGACATCGGCAGCATCGACAACGTGCCCGCCTTCATCGAAGAGGTGAAGAGCGGCAGCGGCAGCCGGCTCATGGGATTCGGCCACCGCGTGTACAAGAACTTCGATCCGCGGGCCACCATCATCAAGAAGACCGCGTACGACGTGTTCGAGGTGACCGGCAAGAACCCACTTCTCGACATCGCGCTGAAGCTCGAGGAGACCGCGCTCAGCGACCCGTACTTCGTCGACCGCAAGCTGTACCCGAACGTCGACTTCTACTCGGGCCTCATCTACCAGGCGATGGGCTTCCCGGTGTCGATGTTCACGGTGCTGTTCGCCATCCCGCGCACCGTGGGTTGGCTGGCGCACTGGCAGGAACTGCTCGGCGACAAGGATCAGAAGATCAGCCGCCCGCGCCAGTGGTACACGGGTGTCGACACCCGCGACTACCTGGCCATCGGCCAGCGCTGAAACCGAGGAACGCCCCACCCATCCGGGACGGGCACGGTTCCGAACCGCCGCCATGAACGACACCACGCCGCCGCTGCCCACGCGGGTGATGCCGGCGTGGGTGGGCGCCGTCGCGGGCGTGTGCGCCGGCGCGTTGGCCGTGGCGGTCGGGATGCTGCTCGCTGCCGTCACCGACGTCGTCTCCCCCATCGACGCGGTCGGTAGCGAGGTGATCGACCGGTCGCCACGATGGCTGAAGGAGTGGGCCATCGAACGATTCGGCACCGACGACAAGTTGGTGCTGCGCATCGGCATCGTCGTGCTCCTTGCTGCAGCGGCTGCACTCATCGGAGTCGGGGCGCGTCGACGTCCGTGGATCGGCAGCGTCGGGTTCGCGGCGTTCGGCGTCCTGGGTGCGCTTGCTGCCGCTCACAGGCCGGGCGAATCGGCAGGTGCGGGAGTACCGAGCATCGTCGGCGCCATCGTCGGCGCCGTGGTCCTCCGCGTGTTGCTCCGCGCCAGGCCGATCGAAGTGCCCGGGCCATCGCAGGCCCCGTTGGGGTGGGATCGCCGTCGGTTCTTCGTCGCATCTGGCGCGACGGTCGGCGTCGGTGTCGCCGCGTTCGGCCTGTCGAAGGCCGTGGCCGACGACCGTGTGCGCAACGTGCGCGCTGCCACCTCCGACACGTTGCCGCCGCTGGGCGAACCCTCCCTGGTCGACGACGTACCCGCCTCGGCGACGGTGAGCCCCGAGACCTCGTTCATCACGCCGAACGACGACTTCTATCGCATCGACACCGCGCTCTCCTTCCCGCGGGCCGACCTCGACGGCTGGTCGATCGAGATCATCGGCATGGTCGACACGCCGCTGACCCTCACCTACGACGACCTGCTCGCGCTGCCGCAGGAGGAACGCATCATCACCCTCTGCTGCGTGTCGAACGAGGTGGGCGGCGAGTACATCGGCAACGCCGTGTGGCGCGGGGTGATGTTGCACGACGTGCTCGACCGAGCCGGTGTCCAGCCGGGCGCCGAGCAGGTCTTCAGCACCAGTCTCGACGGATGGACGTGCGGCTTTCCGGTCGAGGCGGCGCTCGACGGTCGCGACGCGATGATCGTGCTCGGCATGAACGGCCGACCGCTCCCGCTCGAACACGGCTGGCCGGCGCGCCTGGTCGTGCCCGGGTTGTACGGCTACGTGAGCGCCACGAAGTGGTTGCAGTCGATCGAGCTCACCACCTGGGACCGCGAGGGCTACTGGGTGCCGCGCGGGTGGAGCCGGCTCGGACCGATCAAGACCCAGTCGCGCATCGACGTGCCCCGCAGCGGCACCATCGCGGCCGGATCACAGAAGATCGCCGGCGTCGCATGGGCCCAGCACCGCGGCATCGCCAAGGTGGAAGTGCGCATCGACGAGGGCGACTGGCAGGAGGCCCGGCTGGCCACCGACGTCACCGACGATGCATGGCGGCAGTGGGTGCTCGACTGGAACGCGCCGACGGGCGAGCACCTCCTCGAGGTTCGTGCCACCGACAAGACCGGCGAGACCCAGACCGAAGAGCGCACCTCCGTGGCGCCCGACGGCGCCACCGGCCACCATCGGGTGAAGGTCATCGTCGAGTAGCCCCCGTCAGGGCCGCAACGTCACCACGATCTTGCCGGCGTTGGCGTTGGCCTCCATGTGTCGGTGGGCGTCGGCGATGTCGTCGAATGCGAATGTGCTGTCGATGACCGGGCGGAGGGCACCGGAGTCGAACAGCGGCAGCACCTCCGCGGCGAAGCGGCGAGTGACCGCCACCTTCTCCTCGATCGGGCGCGTCCGCAGCGTGGTGCCCACCCAGGTGCAACGCTTCGCGAGCAGCAGGCCCACGCTCACCGGCGTGCGACCGCCGCCCATCAACCCCACCTGCACGATGGTGCCCCGTTGAGCGACCGCCATCAGGTTGCGGTCGACCTCCTCCCCGCCGATGACGTCGAGCACGACGTCGAATCCGGCCGGCACCGCGGCCGACGCGTCGGCGAGCCAGTCGTGAGGCGACCGTTCCAGCACCAGGTCGGCACCGAGCGCCCGACACACGCCGGCCTTGCCGGCCGAACAGGTCACCGCGATGCGCGCCCCGACCGCCTTCGCGATCTGGATGGCGGCGGTGCCCACGCCACTCGCCCCGGCGTGGACGAGCGCCCAGCGCCCGCTGGTGAGACCTCCCTGCACGACCAACGCATCCCACGCGGTGAGGAACACCTCCGGCACCGCGGTGGCCTCGGTGAGCGACATCGTCGTCGGCACGGCCAGCAACTGCCGTTCGTGTGTGGCGATGCGCTCGGCGTAGGCACCGCCTGCCTCGATACCCATCACGCGGTCGCCGGGCTGCCACATCGTCACCCGATCGCCCACCGCTGCCACGGTGCCGGCGAACTCCAAGCCCGGGATCTCGGGCACGCGGCCACGGGGATCGGGGTACGCCCCCATCCGCTGCAGCAGGTCGGCGCGGTTCAGCGCAGTGGCGGCGACGTCGACGAGCACCTCGTCGGGGCCGAAGGTGGGGTCGGGAGTGTGCTCGATGGTGAGCACCTCCGGACCGCCGTGGGAGTGGAGCACGACAGCACGCATGCGCTCATTCTGGCCAGGCGTCGCGCAGCTTCCGCGCCGACAGCGACAACGGCTCCGGCAACGTGCGCGCCTCGGCCACCGCCGTCATGAAGTTCGCGTCGCCGGTCCAGCGCGGCACGACGTGGACGTGGAGGTGCTCGCTGATGCTGCCCCCGGCGGCTCGGCCCATGTTGATGCCCACGTTCACGCCACCGGGTCGATACGCAGACTTCACTGCACGCACCGCGTCGGTGACGGTGGCCCACAGTTCGGCCGCTTCGTCGCCCGCGAGATCCTCGAGCGCGGCGACTTCGCGATACGGCAGCACCATCAGGTGGCCCGACGTGTAGGGGAATGCGTTGAGGATGACGAACGTGTGGACGCCGCGCCGCACGATGTTGGCGTCGTCGTCGGACATGCCCGATGCGAGGATCTGCGTGAACACGCTGCCGGCGCCGGTCGGTCGGTCACCCAGCTCGTTCACGTAGGCAGCGCGCCACCCGTTCCAGATTCGGTCGAGCGCACTCACGATGCGCCTCGAGCCAGGGTGAGTACGAGGCGAACTCGGTCGGGTTCGTCGACCACGGTTCGCACCTCCACCACCATGTCGAGCACCTTCGCCATGCTGCGCGCCACGGCGAGTCCGAGGCCCGCGCCGGGAATGGTGTGGCTGCTCACGAACGGCTCCCACAGCTCGCCGACGACCGGCGAGTCGGCGTCGACGACGAGCTGCACCCCTGCTCGGATGCCACGCTCGAACGGCATGATCTGCAGCCCGGCGCGCCCGGTGAGTGGCAGCGACGCCTCGGCCAGCAGCACCGCCGTGAGCACGAACCGGGAGCGGTCGGTGACCACGCTGATGCCGGCCGGCTCGGTGACCTGGTCGGCCACGAGCGCACCGGGGCGCCACCACGGCTCCTGTTGCGCGGCGGCGAGGATGCTGTCGACCAACTCGCGCAGGTCGATCTCCTGCTCCTCGATGCGCAACAGACCCTGATCGAGCTGGCCGAGCAGCAACAGGTCGTCGACGATCTGCACCATGCGGGTGACGCCGCGCTCGATGTGTGCCACATGGCCGGTGGCGGGCTCGGGGAGGTGCAGCCGACTGAGCAACTGGCTGTAGCCGTGGATGACGTTGAGCGGCGATCGCAACTCGTGGCTGACACGGGACAGGAAGTTGCGTTGGGCGTCGGCGGTTGCCGTGACCATCGCCAGCGCGGTGCGCGCCGCCAACTCCTCGGTGCGCTCGACGAATTCGAGCACGAAACGGTCGCCGGACAGCACGAGCGTGAACTCGACGCTGCGCTCCTGACCGTCGGCAGCCTGGACCGGCACCCAACCCGATCGCTTCGGGATGTCGGCCTCGAGCATCCCGCTGGCCATGCGCAGCAACTCCGCCTCCGACAGCACCGCGGTCGCATCGAGCGGCGGCAGCGCGCCGGCGCCGTGCCCGTGACCTGACGCGGACCACAGCAGCGCCATGTCGACCAGCTCGCGTCCGACGAATCGAGGTTCGTACACTGCAATCGTGCCGAAGGCACCGGCACCGATGGCACGCAACACACGATCGCTCCGTTCGAGCTCGGCACGCGCCGCTTCCCGCGAGGTGAGCTCGCGCACCGTCATCATGATCTGCCCGTCGCCCACCTCGATGAACGTGGCTTCGATGGAGACACGACGCGCGAGCACCTCGCGTTGCAGGTAACGCCGCACGGACGTGGCGCTGCGCAACTCCTCCATTGCGTCGCGAGCGACGTCGAGGATGTCGTTCGGCAGCCGTTCACCGACGCGGAGACCGGGCTCGGCGATGAGGGCGCGTGGATTGGCGTAGGCCAACACGTAGCCATCGCCGTCGGGCTCGGGTTCGAGCAGCATCAACCCGTCGATGCTGGCCTCGGCCATCAGCCGGAACCGGGTGTCGGCGGTGGCCAACTGCTCGAGCACGGTGCGATCGGCGGACACCTGCACGATGTAACCGCCCGCCCGCATCGTCGCGATGTCGTAGCGCACCACCAACGGGCGCCCCTCGTGGAACCCCCTGCGTTCGATGCGGTAGCCGTTGGGACGGCCACCGCGCCATGCCTCGTTCGCCGCGTCGAGCGCCTCGTGGAGATCGACGAAGACCTCCGAGACCCGCACGCCCGCGACGATGTGTCCGGCCAACGGGACGCGCTGCGCAGCCTCGTTGAGCATCACGATCTCGAGGTCGACGATGCGATCGGACTCGTCGAAGATCGGCCGGTAGAGATACACGGCCTGCTGCAACGCCTCGCTGTCGATGAGCAACCGCATTCCGGCATCGGCGAGCACTGCGATGGCCGACGGCGCGGACGGCGCCGCCGTGCTGTCGGTCGAGGGTCGCGGCGTGTCGGTGGGTTGGGATGTCATGGTGCGAGGTCTCACGAGCGCCGTGGGCACCCTCGATGATAGGCGCGCACATGCGCACAGGGACCGAACCGACACAGTGCGAGGGTTACACTGCGAAACGGATGACGAACGGCGGCACCACTCCCGGGGCACGACCCACTCCGGCCGGACTCGACGGCGACGTGCTCGAGCGTCTGAACGTGGGCGTCTGGATCGTCGATCGCGACGGCGTGTCCACGTTCGCGAATCGGTACCTGTCCGACCTGCTGCGAGTCCCCGCCGAGGAGATCCTCGGGCACCCGCTCATCGAGTTCTGGCACCCGGCCGACCACGCGACGATCCTCGACGCGGTACGTCGCCGCCGAGAGGGCCAGAGCGACGACTACGACGCGCGCCTGCGCCGCCGCGATGGCACCTCGATCCACGTCCGGGTGCAGGCGAGCCCGATCGGCGCGCCGGGCGACTTCGGCGGCGCCGTGGCCGTCATCACCGATCTCAGCGACCTCATGGCGGCGGCCGACGACCGAGACCAGGCGTTGCGCATCGCCGAGACGGCCAGCCTCACCAAGACCCGATTCCTCTCGTGGGTGAGCCACGAACTGCGCACCCCCCTCAACACCATCTCCGGGTTCGCGCAGTTGCTCGAGGGCTCGTTGGAACAGGCGTCACAACGCGAGATGGCCGCCAGCATCCTCTCGGCCTGCGCACACGTGAACAGCCTCGTCCAGGACCTTCTCGACTACTCGAAGGCCGACGCCGACATGCTCGAGCCGTCGCTCGCCCCCGTCGGCGTCCGCGACGTGTGTGCGGCCGCCACGGCACTCGTGTCCGGGGCGGCCCGCGAGCTCGGCGTCACGCTCGACACCGAGGTCGACGACGTGTACGTGATGGCCGACCACCGGCATCTCGTGCAGGTGGCGGTGAACCTGCTGTCCAACGCCATCAAGTACGGCGGGGCGGGCAGCACCGTGCAGGTTCGCAGCACGCTGGCACCCACATCGGTCCGCATCGCCATCACCGACCAGGGTCCCGGCATCCCGCCCGAGCTGCAGCAACGGGCGTTCCGTCCGTTCGAACGACTCGACAACGCCACCACCGTCGACGGCGTGGGCCTCGGGTTGTCGATCGCCGAGTCGCTCGTCCGAGCGATGCGTGGTTCGCTCACGCTCAGCAGCCCACCTGGCGAGGGCGCCACCTTCACCATCGAACTCCCGGTCACCGAACCGGCCCGACGCGACGACACAGGAGCACTCGAAGTGCCGGCCGACCTGCCCCGCAACCAACTCGTGCTCTACGTCGAGGACGAACCGTTGAACGCCTCCCTGGTGGAGAGCATCATCGGCCTGCTCCCCGGGCGCAGTCTGCACGTCGAACCCACGGTCGCCGGCGGCATCGACGCCGCAGCGCGCCTGCGTCCCGCGCTCGTGCTGCTCGACCTCAACCTGCCCGACGGTTCGGGCTTCGAGGTGCTCAGCAGTATCCGGGCCGACGATGGCCGATGTGCCGGTGTTCATCCTCAGCGCCGACGCCACCGAGCAGGCGACCGGCCGAGCACGCGAGCTCGGCGCCGACCGGTTCATCACCAAACCGTTCAATCTCAAGGAGTTCGTGGGGCTCGTCGAAGACGCTACGTGACGATCCGGTCCGTTTCGTCAAGATCACGTGCCGACGCCGACAGAACCCACACAGTGAGACTCTTCTGTGGCAGACTGTCGGCCATGTCGTCACTCCGCCGACCCGTTGCCATCGCAGCCGTTGCAGCGTGCGCCGCCACGATGGCGCTCGCGCCGAGCCCGGTGTTCGCCGCAGCATCGGTCAGTACGAGCACGAACAAGTGCACCATCACGGCCAAGGCGCCCACCCTGAACGCCAAGAAGCAGCTCACCGGCTCCGTCTCGGTGACGTGCACGGCCGCCACGGTGGTGACCGTCGACCTGACGGTCGTCGAGATGGACGGCACCACCGAGGACACGAAGGTGCTGATGGTGGCGAAGTCGTTCAGCACGACGGTGAAGGCGAACACCGCGGTGACCATCGCCACCAACACCGCGACGTGTGTGAGCACCGAGACGGGCAACGAGGAGTACGCCACCAAGGGTCGCGTCAACCTCTCCGGAGTTGCGTCGACCTGGGACCGCACGGTGCCGGCGACCGACGCCTACGCATGCTGAGCGGCCGAGCGATCGCCACATCGGGTGACTGCGTCCTGCGGACCGCGGGCGGCATGTTCCGAATCCGTCAAGATCACCACGTCATGCCGTTGGACGGTAGTCACGGCCTCGGGCGGGGTGGTACAACGATGTCCATGAGGAAGCGCTGGCGGGCCTTCACCACCATCGCGGGCTTCGTGCTCGCCGGCACGGTCGCCGTACCCGTCGCGCACGCTGCCCAGAGCGCCACGACCACCACCAACAAGTGCACGGTCACCGCGCTGGCACCCACCCTGTCGAAGTCGATGGTGACGGGCAAGGCCACCGTGCTGTGCACCAAGGCCACCACGGTCACCGTCGAGATCGGAGTCGTCGAGATGGACTCGTCGCTCGAGGACAAAGTCGTCCCGATTCCGGTCGCGTCGAAGAGCGTCGCCGTCTCGGCCAACAAGGCCGTCACCGTGTCCACCGCCACCAAGACCTGCATCAGCACCGAGGCCGGCAACGAGGAGTACGCCACGAAGGCACGGGTGAACATCTCCGGCACCGTGTCGGCGTGGGACCGCACCTTGCCGAAGACCGACTCGTTCGCCTGCTGATGAAGGCGCTGCGCGTCGGCGGCGTCGCGCTGTTCGTCGCACTGGCCGCCGCCGCCGGCTGGTACCCCACCGCGCTGCGGTTCGACGTCGCCGCGGTGGGAATCGGCTGGTTGCTGGGCGTCGTCCCAGGCGTGCTCGGCACGGTTGCAATGGCCGTCGCGGCGATCGTCCGTCACCACGACAGTTGGCGCGATCTGGTGCCCGTGGGCACCGCGGTGGTCGCCGGCACCGGCACCACCTGGTACGCACGGCGGCTTCGCCCCTCGGATCGACTGCCGAGCCGTACCGCGGCGCGGCTGTTGGTGCTGGCCGTCGTCGCGCTCGTGCTGGGCGAGCTCGAGCACGTCCTCTCCTCCCCGCACACCGCGATGGAGCCACTCGCAGGGCTGCTGCCGGCCCTCGGGCTGCTGTGCGGCATGCTGATGGTCGCGGCCGTGGCCTGCCGCCCGAGGAACACCGACATCGGTCCGGTGTTCGTCGCCGTCGTCGCATCGGCGGTCACCGTCGCGATCGTGCTCGTCACCATCGCGCTCTGGGAGCGACAGGACGAGGACCTGCTGCACGCGACGTCGGACGCGGCGTCGATCGGCTTCCTCAGCGCGCTCGCCGAGGAGATGAACATCATCACGACGAAGGCCGACACGTCACCGTCCGAACCGTTCACCGTCGATCGCTTTCCGGCGCTGATGCAGACCATCGTGTTCGGCCACGAGGCCATTCCAGCGGCCCACCTCGTCGAGGTCTCCCCCACCGGGAGCGCCACCGTGTCCTCGGTCTCCGCGCTCGGAGGCGAATTCGAAGCAGCGATGAGCGACTGGATCGACCTCGCCGATCCCGGGCTGCAGACCACCGCTGCCAGCGGCGTGCTCACGTACCTCGGCATGGCATCGCTCCCCCAGCCCGCAGGCGGGAACGCCGCCTACCTCGTGTACGCGGCGCCGCTCGCCCCGGCCGACGATCAGCCCGACGACACGTCCCGGCTGCTGGTGGTGCCGATGTCGGTCCCGGTGACGCTGCGGTCGTCGCTCGCCCCCACGCTGGCGTCGGACGCCGACGCCATCGTCACGCTGTACACGGGCTCCGGACCCGACACCCTGGTCGTCACCAGCACCGGCGCGACCGTCGAGCCGTTCACGACGGTCGAGGTGCCACCGGCCGACCGCACCGGCACGATGGCCCTCTCGACGATGTCGATCAACGACACCGAGTTCACGTTCGTCGCCGAGCCCGGCGTCGACTTCGGCACGCCGCTCAGCCTCCGGCGCATGGTCATCGCGCTCGAGATCGTCGCGGGCGTGCTGGTGGTGGCGGTCGTGCTGATCAACGGCGACCACCGCACCCGCCACGAACGCGATCGGCTTCGCCGCGAAGGACTGCTCGCGGCGGCGCTGGCCGGGTCGCCCGGCTGGACGGCCATCGTCGACGGCGACGGGCGGGTGGTGATGGACAACGGCAGCGATCTCGGTGTCCGCGCCGGCGGCGGCATCGACCGTGCCCCGCTGTGGGCCGACGACGCCGACGCGAGTGCGGAGGTCGCAGCCGCGCTGGTCGCGGCCCGGTCCGGCACCGCGACGAACGTGCAGCACGTGTGGAGCGCGCCCGACGATCCGAGCCGCGCGATGCGCATCTTAGAGATCGCAGCCCGCCCGCTTCCCGAACCGGGCCTCGTCTATCTGCAGTGCGTCGACGTCACCGAACACCGCGACCGGGCGATGCGCACGGCGCAGTCGGAGCGGATGGAGGCCATCGGCGTGCTCGCCGGCGGCCTCGCCCACGACTTCAACAACCTGCTGTTCATCACACTCGGCTACCTGCAGATGCTCGAGCGACAGCACACCATCACCGATGATCCGCAGTCCCACGTCTACGTGCAGCGGGCCATCGAGGCCGTCGAGCGAGGCGCGGTCGTCGCCAAGTCGCTGTTGTCGTTCGCCCGCAGCCAGCCGCTCACCGCAGTGCCCATCAACCTCGGCCAGTTCCTCGACGATCTGCGTCCGCTCATCGAACAGGCACTCGGCTCCGCACACCGCCTCGACATGCGCACCGTCGGCGACCACCTCGACGTGGTCGTCGACCCCGGCAGGCTGTCGAGCAGCATCCTCAACACGATCTTCAACGCTCGCGATGCGATGGAGGGTCGCGGCGAGGTCGAGATCCGCGTCGAACGCTGCGTGGCTGCCCCGGTCGGCGGCGACGCCGCCACGGTCATCGGACTGTCGGTGCGCGACACCGGGCGCGGCATGCCGGCCGAGGTGGCGGCGCGTGCGTTCGAGCCGTTCTTCACCACCAAGCGCATCGGCAGCGGCACCGGACTCGGGCTCTCGACGCTGTACTCGTTCGCCCAACAGAGCGGCGGATGGGCGGCCATCGAGAGCACGGAGGGCAGCGGCACGACCGTGACGCTCTTCCTCCCACCGGCACTCGAGCACCTTCCCGACGAGGTGCGGCAGCGGCCGGCGCGAACCGCAACGAGGGCGCTGATCGTCGACGACGAGGCCGCACTCGCCGAACTGGTGGCGGGATGGCTCGAGGACTTGGGGATGGAGACCAGGGTCGCCACCACCCCTGACGCCGCCATTGCAGCCGCCGAGACCTTCCGTCCCGAGCTGCTCGTGTCCGACGCGAATCTCGGCGCAGCCATCGACGGTCTGGAATTGGCGCGTATCCTGGTGCAGCGCGACCCCGCGCTGTTGGTGGTGTTCATGACCGGGTTCTCCGACCGAATTCGTGCCCTTCAGGCCGCAGGCGTCGCCACGTTGGCGAAGCCCTTCTCGCGCGACGACCTCGTCGTCAGCCTGAGCACGCACCTCGGGGACCGTTTGGTCGGCCCAGGCCAACCCGGAGGCGCGCCATGACCGACGCGCTCCCCCGGCCCCGGCTCCTCATCATCGACGACGACCCTGCGATCTGCCAGCTCATCGCCGACATCGCGAACATGTTCGACTACCAGACCGACATCGCATCCACGCCCGACGAGATCGACGAGTACGTCGGCGGCGGTCACGATCTGGTGATGCTCGACCTCTCGCTCGGGGAGACCGACGGCATGCGCGTGATGCGCGACCTCGGCGAGCGTCAGCCCGGCGCCAACCTGGTGCTGCTCACCGGTGCCGACACCTCGGTGCTGCAGAGTGCCGCGCGTGTGGCCGAACTGAGCGGCTTCCACCTCGTCGGCGCGTGCGGCAAGCCTGCCAGCATCCAGGAGCTCGAAGCGGTGCTCCGGCCTCGCGAACGTCCGGCGGCGCCGGCCGATCCGGTCGACGAACTGCGCACCACCGTGCTGCGCGCGCTCGACGACGGGGCGTTCCACATGCTCTACCAACCCATCGTCGACCTGCACTCGGGTCTGGTGTGCCGAGTCGAGGCCCTCGTCCGTCTCGACGCGCCCGGCGCCGAGAAGATCTCGCCCGAGCGATGGGTGCCCATCATCGAGAGCGAGGGCCGCAGCATCGAACTCCTCGAGGTGGTGTTGCGACACGCCGCGTTCGACCGCGCGAGCGTGCCCGCGCTGGCAGCCCTCGACAACATCTCCATCAACCTGTCCGTCCTCGACCTCGCTCATCTCGACCTGCCCGAGCGCGCCGAGCGCATCCTCGGAGCTTCCGCAGCGCCCGAGCGCTGGACGCTCGAGATCACCGAGACCGCCGAGGTCGGCAAGCTGGCCGACGCACTCGACGTGCTCATCCGGCTGCGCCTCAAGGGCTTCTGGCTCGACATGGACGACTTCGGCTCGGGCAGCTCCACCTTGCACCGCCTCCGCGAACTGCCGTTCACGGGCGTGAAGGCCGATCGCCGGTTCGTCACCACTGATTTCGGCGACGCCGAGCAGCATGCGGCCAACATGTTGCGCGCCGCCGTCGACCTCGGCGCGGCACTCGGTTTGAAGGTGGTGGCCGAGGGCGTCGAGACGGCCGAGGAGATCGAGCTGGCTCGCTCGGTCGGCTGCGACTTCGCGCAGGGCTATTTCATCGGGCGACCGGTGCGGGCCGAATCGCTCGGTGTGCTCGTCGCCTCGTGGAACCAGCTCGACATGTGGAGTGGCGTCGCTCGACACCAACCCACGGGCGGTTAGCTCACGGCCAGCTGGTCGTCGATCTCCGCCTGCATGCGGCCGATGAACTCGGTGAGCCCGACACCGCGCTCCACCTCGCCACCGCGGGGGTTCACCCCGAGCGTGCGGTTGGCGACGTCGTCGTCGCCCACCACCAGCACGTACGGCAGCTTCTCGAGCTTGGCCGCGCGGATGCGCTTGCCGAGCTGGTCGTTCGCGTCGACCACGTCGACCCGGAATCCGGCGGCGCGCAGCTGCGCGGCCACGTCGTCGGCGTAGGCCTGGTGAGCATCGGCCACGGGCAGGACACGAGCCTGCACGGGTGCCATCCAGGTGGGGAACGCGCCGGCGTAGTGCTCGACGAGCACGCCGAAGAACCGCTCGACCGACCCGAAGAGGGCGCGGTGCAACATGATGGGCCGGTGGCGAGCGTTGTCGGCGCCGACATACTCGAGCTCGAACCGTTCGGGCAGGTTGAAGTCGCACTGGATGGTGCTCAGCTGCCACGTGCGCCCGATGGCGTCCTTCACGTCGATGTCGATCTTCGGACCGTAGAAGGCGGCGTCACCCTCCTTGATCTTGTACGGCAGGCCGTACTTCTCGAGCGCCATGCGCAACGCGTCGGTGGCGCGCTCCCAGTTCTCGTCGGAGCCGGTGTACTTCAGCGGGTCCTTCGTACTGAGGTTGGCCGTGAAGTCGTGGAAGCCGAACGCGCGGAGCACGCTCATGACGAAATCGAGCAGCGACGCGATCTCGTCCTGCAGCTGGTCCTCGGTGCAGTAGATGTGGCTGTCGTCCTGGGTGAAGCCGCGAATGCGCATCAGGCCGTGCAGGGTGCCGGCGCGCTCGTAGCGGTACACCGTGCCCAACTCGAACAGCCGCAGCGGCAGCTCGCGATAGCTGCGCTGGCGGCTGCCGAAGATGAGGCAGTGCATCGGGCAGTTCATCGGCTTCGGGTAGTACGTGCCGTTGTCCATCTCCATCGGCGGGTACATGCCGTCCTTGTACCAACCGAGATGGCCCGACGTCTCGAACAGGTTCGCGTTGGCGAGGTGCGGCGTGTACACGAACTGGTAACCGCCGTGCAGGTGCCGCTCGCGGCTGTAGTCCTCCATCAGCTTGCGCACGATGCCGCCCTTGGGGTGCCACACGGCGAGGCCACCACCGAGCGCCTGCGGGAAGCTCAACAGGTCGAGCTCGGTGGCCAGCTTGCGATGGTCGCGCTTCTCGGCTTCCTCGAGGCGGTGGAGATGCTCGTCGAGTGCCGACTTGCTCTCCCATGCAGTGCCGTAGATGCGCTGCAGCATCGGGCCCTTCTCGTTGCCACGCCAGTAGGCACCGGCAACCTTCATCAGCTTGAAGTGGCCGAGCTTGCTGGTGCTGGGCACATGCGGACCGCGGCACAGGTCGACGAACTCGGGTGAGTTGCGATAGACGCTGATGGTCTCGCCGCTGCCGATCTCGCCGGCGTCGTCGCTGTCGGCGGCACCCGACGAGACGCGCTCGATGATCTCGCACTTGTAGGGCTGGTCGGCGAACACGCGCAGTGCCTCGGCGGCGGGCAGTTCATCGCGCACGAAGGGCTGGTCGGCCTTCATGATCTCGCGCATCCGGCCCTCGATGCTCTCGAGGTCGGCCTCGGTGAACGTGCGGCCGCCGGGCAGTTCGAAGTCGTAGTAGAAGCCGTCGGTGATGGCCGGGCCGATGGAGAACTTCGCGCCCGGGAACAACTGCGTGACGGCCTGCGCCAACACGTGTGCCGTGCTGTGGCGGAGCACATGGCGGCCGGCATCGGACTCCGCCGTGACGATGGCCACCTCGGCACCGTCGGGGAGCGCACGTCCCAGATCCCACTCCTCGCCGTTGACGACGGCAGCCACCGACGCCTTCGCCAGGCGAGACCCGATGGACGCCGCGAGGGTGGTCGCAGTGGCACCGTCGGGGAGGGAGCGCTGCGAACCGTCGGGGAGAGAAATCGTGATCTCGGCCATAGGACGCCCAGTGTACGGGCGCGGCGCGATCAGTCGCCGGCCATTACTCCGACCGGCTGGCCGAGCATCACGTGTCGCTCCGAGACCGTGCCGACCTTGGCTGCCACCGTGGGTTCGGTGTCGGCGGTCTTGCCCGCGTAGACGTTGCGGTACTCCTGACCCGTGAGCTCGCGGATCTCGAACATCAGCTCGTCGGTGATCTGCCGCAGCACCAGATGGTCGTCGGCGCGCGACTGGTACCGCGCCACGTTGATGGGACGCCCGATGCGAATCGTGCACGACTGGCGGATCTTGGGCAGCTTCGCGTCGGGCGGCTGGATCTCACGGGTGCCCACCACTCCGACAGGGAAGATGGGACATCCCACCTTCAGCGCCAGGCGCGCGGCACCGGTACGCCCCTTGTAGAGGTAGCCGTCGCGGCTGCGCGTACCTTCCGGGAAGATGCCGAACAGTTCACCGCGTCGCAGCACGGCTTCGGCAGTGTCGAGCGCCGCCTGGCTCTTGTCGCCCCCCGCCCGATCGATGGGGATCATCCCCATCATCGGGAAGAAGTACTTCGTCTTCCACGAGTCCATGTACTCGGCCTTGCCGACGAAGCTGATGTTGCGCGACACCTGGAGCATCAAGAACGCGGAATCGAGGAAGCTGACGTGGTTCGGGGCCAGGATGGCCGGACCCTCGGGCGGCAGGCGATCGAACCCTTCGAGGTGGAAGTCCCACAGTTGGTTGGCGACGGGACGCGCGACGCGACGGAACCGCGACTGCGCCTTGCCCGCGCCCTTCGCCTTCACGTGGACCGCACCTGCCTCGACATGGCGCGGATCATACTGTTTCTAGAGGACCACGCCGAGCAGGGCGGCCGCGTCGTGCACGCCCAGTCCCTTGGCTGCGGCCTCGTCGATGAGGGCGATGGCGGCAGGCGTGTTGAGATCGTCGTCGAGAGCGGCGCGCACGTCGTCGACGACGCCGCTCTCGCCGTGACCACCGCGGCTCCAGTGCTCGAGGCGGGCCGTGTTGCGCGGCATCAGCGTGTCGTCCCACTCCCACTCGAGGCGGTAGTGGTGTTCGATGATGGCGAGGCGGATGGATCGCGGATCCCACTCTCGGCGCAGCGCGTCGACGAACACGAGGTTGCCGAGGCTCTTCGACATCTTGTGGCCGTCCATGTAGACCATCGCGACGTGCATCCAGTGCTTCACGAACGGCTCACCCGTGGCCGCCTCGCTCTGCGCCCGCTCGCACTCGTGGTGCGGGAAGATGAGGTCGCTGCCGCCGCCGTGCAGGTCGATGGTGGTGCCCAGCTCGCGCAGCGCGAGCGCGCTGCACTCGATGTGCCAGCCGGGACGGCCGGGGCCCCACATCGTGTCCCAGCTCGGCTCGTCGGGCTCGCTCGGGTGCCAGAGCACGAAGTCGAGCGGGTGACGCTTGTTCGGGTCGTCGACCTTGCCGCCGCGCTCGCGGGCGATGTCGATCATCTGCTGCTCGGAGTAATGGCTCACCGAACCGAACGACGGGAATTTGCTGACGTCGAAGTACACGCTGCCGCCGGACTCGTAGGCGAAGCCACGGTCGAGCACCATGCCGATGAAGCCACGGATGTCGGGGATGGCCGACGACGCGCGCGGCGTGCTGTGCACCGGGAGCGCATGGAGTGCCTCCATGTCGCGTTCGAAACGGGCCTCTTCGCCGGCGGCGAGGTCGAGATAGTGGACGCCGAGCTCGCGGGCCTTGGCGAACAGCGGGTCGTCGACGTCGGTGACGTTGCGGACGCACTTCACCGTGTGGCCGATGTCGATGAGGCGACGCTGCAGCACGTCGTACGCGATGAACGTGGCCGCGTGGCCGAGGTGGGTGGCGTCGTAGGGCGTGATGCCGCAGGTGTACATGAGCACCTGCGGACCCGGCTCGAACGGCACCACGGCCTGGCGGGCCGTGTCGTAGAGGCGCATCGTCACGGCTGCGACGCTACCGCCTGGTCGTCGGCGACCGGAGCCTTGGGCGCGCGTGGATCGCGCTTGATGCCGGTGAGTTTCGGCGCGACCCGGGTCTTGTAGCGGACGTTCAACTGCAGCAGCACCGCGGTGAACGCCTCGATGGCCGTCGCGTTGGACAGCTCGCCGGAGTCGAGCGGCCGGCAGCCCGGGATCTTGGTGACCATCTCGCTGATGATGCGCACCGCATCGGCGTCGTCACCACAGATGAGCACGTCGCTGTCGATCGGCTCACCGATGTGTCCGAGCTCGGTCGCCGGCAGGTGGTGGAACGCCGCCACCACGCGGCACCGCGGTACGGCCGCCTGCACGTGCGCCGCCACGCTGCCACGCGGTGGCACGAGGGGCTGGAACTCGTGGCCGACGCGCACCAGCGCGTTGGCCATGCTGACGACCACCTTGCCCGCCAGCAGATCCTCGTTCTCCTGCGCCGTCGTCGCGGCGCCGTCCCACGGTGTGGCGATGACGACGACGTCGCACGCAGCGGCGGCGGTGTTGTCGCCGTAACCGAGGCGCGGTGCGAGGTCGGGCCACTTCTCGACCTGGCTGTCACGGGCCTCCATCGCCCGGTACTTCGAGCGCGAGCCGATGACGACGTCGTACCCCACCGATGCGAGGCGGGCCGCCAGTGCCGAGCCGGCGGGGCCGGTCCCTCCGAGAATGCCGATGCGCATCCGGTCAGCCTTGCACACCGCATCCCGTGCGCCGAAGGCCGGTCCGTCGACCCGACGCGACCTGGTGGCTACGATCGGCCGCATGGGTCTCCTCGGCGGCAAGAACATCGTCATCACCGGCGTCCTCACCGACGCCTCGCTCGCGTACGGGGTGGCTGCGCTCGCGCAGCAGGAGGGCGCCAACATCGTGCTCACGGGTGCCGGGCGCGCACTCAGCCTCACCCAGCGCACCGGCCGCAAGCTGCCGACGCCGGTCGACGTGTACGAACTCGATGTCACCAACCCCGAGCACCTCGCGAACGTGCGTACCGAACTGGCAGCGAAGTGGGGTCGCATCGATGGCGTGCTGCACAGCATCGGCTTCGCACCCGAGGCCTGCCTCGGCGACGACTTCATGGCACCGCAGTGGGACGACGTGGCCGTCGCCATCCACGTCAGCGCGTACTCGCTGAAGGCCCTCGCAGAGGCGTTCGCGCCGCTGATGACGAACGGTGGCAGCATCGTCGGACTCGACTTCGACAACACCGTCGCCTGGCCGGCGTACAACTGGATGGGCGTCGCCAAGAGCGCACTCGAGAGCATCAGCCGCTACCTGGCCAAGGAACTCGGCCCGCAGGGCATTCGCTGCAACCTCGTCGCGGCAGGCCCGGTGAAGACCATCGCAGCGAAGAGCATCCCGGGCTTCAAGAAGTTCGAGGACGTGTGGGACGACCGGGCGCCGCTCGGCTGGGACGTCACCGACTCGAGTGCAGTGGCCAAGGCCGTGGTCGCGCTCCTCAGCGACTGGTTCCCCGCCACCACCGGCGAGATGATCCACGTCGACGGCGGCTACCACGCCGTGGGGGCGTAACGTCGCCGAGGTGAACCGCCTCGCCGACGAGACCTCCCCCTACCTGCGCCAGCATCGCGACAACCCCGTCGACTGGTATGCCTGGGGGCCCGACGCGTTCGCCGCCGCTGCCCAGCGCAACGTGCCCGTGCTCCTGAGCGTGGGCTACTCGGCCTGCCACTGGTGTCATGTGATGGCCCACGAGTGCTTCGAGGACCCCGAGACGGCGGAGGTGATGAACCGCCTGTTCGTCAACGTCAAGGTCGATCGCGAGGAACGGCCCGACGTCGACGCGTTGTACATGGACGCCGTGCAGGCCATGACCGGTCGTGGCGGATGGCCGATGACGGCGTTCCTCACCCCCGCCGGCGCCCCCTTCTTCGGGGGGACGTACTTCCCGAAGCCACAGTTCCTGCAACTGATGGCGGCCATCGACGACGTGTGGCGCAACCGGCCCGCCGACGTGCAGCAGAACGTGCAGGCACTGGCCGACTCGCTCACCCGCACGGCGCGCGTGCAACCGGCCGATGATCTCCCGGGCATCGAGGCACTGAACGCCGGGCTGGCCGCGATCTCCCAGGAGTTCGATCCCGAGTGGGGCGGTTTCGGCAACGCACCGAAGTTCCCTTCCACCCTCAACCTCGATCTCGTCGCCCGCGCGCTCCATCGTGGCGCCGGCGAGCACGCCCACACGGTGCTCACCACGTCGCTCGACGCAATGGCGAGCGGCGGGATGTACGACCACATCGGCGGCGGGTTCGCCCGCTACTCGGTGGATCGCGAGTGGCTGGTACCGCACTTCGAGAAGATGCTCTACGACCAGGCGCTCCTCGTGCGGGTCTACACGCATGCGGCTGCGCTGCTCGACGACCCGCGCTACGCACAGGTGGTCGACGAGACGGTCACGTACGTGCTCCGCGACCTGCGTCACCCCGAGGGCGGCTTCTTCAGCGCCGAGGACGCCGATTCGCCCGATGATCAGGGGCATGGCCACGAGGGCCTGTTCCACACCTGGACCACCGACGAGGTCATCACGGTGCTCGGTGACGACGCCGCACCGGTGCTCGAGTGGTACGAGTTCACCTCCGACGGCAACTTCGAGGGCCGCACCATCCCGAGTCGCCTGCGACATCGCGGCCTGTGGCAGCGCCCCGAACACATCGACGACGCTCGCCGGCTGTTGTTCGAGGCCCGCGAGCAACGGCCGCGCCCTGGCCTCGACGACAAGGTGCTCACCGAGTGGAATGCGCTGATGTTGTCGTCGCTGTGCGAGGCGGCGGGCACCTTCGGGCGTCCCGACTGGTTCGACGCCGCCATCGCCAATGGCGAGTTCCTGTTGCGCGAACTGCGCGACGAGCGAGGCCGCTGGTTCCGGTCGTGGCACGCGGAGGGTCGCCCGCAGGCGCGGCACCATGCACTTGCCGCCGACCACGCCTGCCTCGTCGACGCGTTCACCCGTCTGGGCGAGTTGAGCGGTCAGGCCCGGTGGATCGCCGCTGCACGACAGGTGGCCGACACGATGCTCGATCACTTCTGGGACACCCGCCTCGGCGGCCTGTTCACCACCCCGGACGACGGAGAGCACCTCGTCGCCCGGCAGAAGGAACTGATCGACAACGCCACGCCCGGGGCCAACTCGATGGCCGCGTACGCCCTCTACCGCCTCGGGGTGCTGACCGGTGACCGACGGTACGTGCACCAGGCCGACCAGATCCTGCAGTTGCTCGCCCCCGCCATTGCACAGGTGCCGAGCGCCTGTGCAATGGCGCTCAGTGCCGTGGCGCTGCGCACCGAGGGCACCACCGAGATCGTCATCGTGGGCGACCTGCCCGAGATGGTGGCCGTGGTGCAGCAACGGTGGCTCCCCGATGCCGTGCTCGCGTGGGGGCAGCCGTTCGACAGCCCGCTGTGGGAGGGACGAGCATCCGGACTCGCCTACGTGTGCCGTAACTACGCGTGTCAACTCCCGGCCGACGACGTCGACGCGCTCGTGGCACAACTTCGCGACTAAGATCTGCGAGGCTGATCCCGTCCCGGGGCGGCCCGAGTCGCCCTCGGCGGAGGAGGAACCCCCATGCGACGTCTTCACACCCTGATCTGTGCAGCTGCACTCGGCGCCATCACGTTGGCCGGCTGCGGCAGCGACGACAGCACCGGCAGCGCCGGCGGCGACAATGCCGGTACCAGCGGCGGAGGCGGTGGCGCCGAGCTCACCTTGCCCGACTCCATCCCCGGCGTCAGCGGTGACTGCCGCGACCTCTACAACAAGTTCCTCGGCGCAATGGGCTCCATCGGCACCGGCGCACCCGAGGATCTCGGCGAGGTGTTCGGCGCGTTGAGGGACGTGGTGCCCGAGGAGTTGAAGGACGACGCCGAGGTGTTGGCCGAGGCGATGGGCAAGTACGGCGAGGTGCTGTCGAAGTACGACAACGACCTCACCAAGGCCCTGGCCGATCCCGAGGCGATGGCCGCACTGGAGGAGCTGGGCACCGACGAGGTGAACCAGGCATCCGACGCGATCGGCGACTACCTCGACGACACCTGCGCCGGCAGCTGACGCACGACACCCCTCGAGGGGTCGGGGCTCAGAGCCCCGACTTCTCGAGGATGTGCACGCCGCAGGCCGAACCGAGGCCGATGACGTGTGCGAGGCCCACCTTGGCGCCTTCGATCTGGCGGTCACCCGCCTCACCACGCAGGTGATGGCAGACCTCCCAGATGTTCGCGATGCCGGTGGCCGCGATCGGATGACCCTTGCTCTCCAGGCCGCCCGACACGTTGACAGGGGTCTTTCCGTCGCGCCAGGTGGCGCCCGACAGGAAGAAGTCGGCGGCGCCGCCCTCCTCGCACAGACCGAGGTTGTCGTAGTGCACCAACTCGGCGGTGGCGAAGCAGTCGTGGAGCTCGACCAGGTCGAGGTCCTCGGGGCCGACGCCGGCCTTCTCGTACGCGATGCGGGCCGCGTTCTTGGTGAGGGTGTTCACGTTGGGCAGCACCTGGCAGCCCTCTTCGTACGGGTCACTGGTGAGCACCGAGGCCTTCACCTTGATGGCCCGGCGCTGCTGCTCGAGCGAGAGCGTCTTGAGCTTCGCGTCGCTGACGACCACGGCGGCCGCTGCGCCGTCGCAGTTGGCCGAGCACATGCTGCGCGTGTTCGGGTAGGCGATCATGACGTCGTTCATGATCTCCTCGAGCGTCATCCGCTTCGTGTACGCGGCCAGCGGGTTGAGCGTGCTGTGCGCATGGTTCTTCTCGGCGATCTTCGCGAACAGCTCGAAGCTGGTGCCGCCGTACTTGTGGCCGTACTCCATGCCCACCTGGGCGAACACGGCGGGCATACTGGCCGCACCGATGCGACCGTCGGTGTTGGTGACCGCACCGTAGCGACCCGACGGCGACCATTCCTTCTTGTCGCTCTTCGGGGTGCCGCCACCGCCGAGCAGGCCCGCGCCGGCGAGCTTCTCGACGCCGACCGCCAGGCCCATGTCGACCTCACCCGACTTCACAGCCATGATGGCGGTGCGCAGCGCGGTGGCACCCGTGGCGCAGGCGTTGGCCACGTTGTACACGGGGATACCCGTCTGGCCGATCTGCTTCTGCAGCTGCTGGCCGATGCCGGCGTTCGACTGCATCAGGCAGCCGGCGGCCAGGAGACCCATGTCCTTCATGGTGACGCCGCCGTCGCGGAGTGCACCCATCGCGGCCTCGGCCGCGAGGTCGACCGTGTCCTTGTCGGGATGCTTCCCGAACTTGGTCATCGTGATGCCGAGGATCCAGATGTCGTCGCTCATGGTGGTCTCCTGTCAGTTCGCCGGCTCGTAGCCGAATCCGATGGCCTCGACGCCGTTGTCGTCGGTGCCGAGCACGTACGTGGCAAGCCGCACCGGCATGCCGAGGTGCACGACCTCCGGCGACGGCTCGCAGTTGATGACGTTGCCGCGCACGCTGGTGCCGCCGCAGTCGATGATGGCCGACACGAACGGCACCGGCACGCCGGGCGCTGCGAACGTGACGATGGAGAACGCCTTCACGACACCTTCGTCGGGCACGACGACCGGGGTGAACTCGGTGCCCGAGCACCCTGCGCACGCATTGCGTCGATCGAAGTAGCGGGCACCGCACGAGGTGCACTCGTGGGCCTTGAGGTGGGGCTGGTCGCCGAGTTCGAGGTACTCGACGAGCGGGATCTGGTTCGCCATGCGGGGAACGCTAGCGAACCGCTCCCCTACGGCTCGGCTCGGAGCAGTAGGTCACCAGGTGTCGTGGTGGATGACGTCGATCGAGTCGCGACGGGGTCGTGTGCGAGCCGAGCCGCTGGGCGCGTCGTCGGCGGCGCGGTGGCCGAGGGCGACGGCACCCACCTGCAGCACGTGCGACGGCACACCGAGCTCGTCGAGTGCCGCCCGGGCGTTGCGGAAGATGCCGAAGTACAGCGCCCCCAGCCCGCGGTCCTGGGCAAGGAGGAGCAGGTTCTGGGTGGCCATGGCCGCGTCGGTGAGCCAGAACGGCACTTCCCAGTTCGCAGCGATCTCGAGACCGTGCCCGGCCTTGTCGCCCTCGCTGTAGCGCGACGTGTACGCCACCGGATCGGCGAGCGGCAGCACCACCACCGGCGCCTGCAGCACCCCGCCCTGCACCTCGGCGAACCACTCGTCGGCACCGGTGGTGCGCCAGAAGCGAGCGAGCGCCTCGCCCGACAACGCGAGGAAGTGCACGCCTTGGCTGTAGCCCGCCGATGGCGCGCGGCGTGCCAGGTCGAGCAACGCATGCACCTCGGCGGGATCGAGCGGTGCCGGATCGAACCGGCGGGTCATCCGCCGCTGGCGGATGAGCTGGTCGAGCGGTGCGCTCAGCGCGCACCCAGCTTGACGAGGTCCTCGGCCATCACCCAGCCGTGCACGATGAGCGAGCCGGCCTTCTTCAGATCGACGCCTGCGAAGAGCGCCGCCACGTCGGGCTTCACCTTCTCGGGCTTCAACGTCTCGTGATCGAGGAACCCGCTCTGGCCGTTGGCCTTCGCGACGAAGCTCTGCTCGTCGTAGGTGGAGTCGACGGCGAACCGCTTCGCCAGACGCCGCCCCCATGCCCGCTCCTCGCCGACGGCACGATGGCCGGGACGCGGGATGAGCTCGTCGAGCTGCTTGAACGCCTCGAGCGCCCCGGCGGTGACGAATCGCGAGCCGAGCACGACGTCTTCGTCGGGGAAGGCCATCAGCGCACGGTGGAACGCCTCGTTCATGAGGCCCTTCAACACCTGGTCGCGCTTGGAGGTGCGCTTCACGCTCATCATGCCCAGCAGCACACACGGCGTGCCACCGATGCGTTCGAGCGTGGAGAACGTGAACCCGTGGAGCTTGTCGTCGACGCGGCACGTGGTGCTGAGCACCCAGTCCTCCTTCGCCTTCGACAGCGCACCGATGTCGAATGCTCCCCCCATCGACGCCATCTCGTCGAGATCGCCGTCGGTGAGCGCCGCGCAGTCCCTGGTTTCCACCTGGAGTGCCATTGCCCCTGAGCTCCTGTCGTAGTGCGAGCCCCATCCGGCGGTGGATGAGGCGGTGACCTGAGCCATCTATTCTGCCATCAAAACCGTCGTTTGCCGTGGTCCGGCCCGAAAGCCCAGCTGAGAGCGGTCAGAGCACCACCGCATCGTGGCCGAGCGCCATACGCAGTTCGCCGACCACGCGGTCGAGATCGACGCAGAACTCGTCGGCCAGGCGCAGCACCTTGCCGTGCCCGATGTGCAGGTAGACGGGCGACTCACCGGGGTGCTCGCGCAGGATCTTGCGGATCTGGTGGATCTTCAACTCGGTGAGCGACGTCGCCGGCACGCGCAGCTTCAGCGGCGCAGCGGACGCGGTGTCGAGCCCCTCGATGATCTGCACGTCCTGCACCATGAAGCCGATGCGCGACTCGTCGCGTCGGTCGATGCGGCCCTTGACGGTGACGATGGCGTCGTCGACGAGCTTGTGACCCTGCTCCATGAGCACCCGTGGGAACACCGTGCACTCGATGGACGCGTCGAGGTCCTCGAGGACGAACACCGCCATCTGATCGCCCTTCTTGGTGAACTTGCGGGCGAGGTTGGTGATGAGCCCGCCGAGCACCAGGACGCTGCCGTCCTCCCGTTCGGCGGCCTCGGCGATGGTGGACTCCACCTTGCGACGCAGCGCCGCTTCCACGCCCAGCAACGGGTGGTCGCTCACGTAGAGGCCGAGCATCTCCTTCTCGAACTTGAGGCGATCGCTCTTGTCGAACTCCATCGCAGGGATGGCGATGCGTTCGTCGAACCCGCCCTCACCGCCACCACCGAAGTCGCCGAACAGGCTCATCACGCCCTGGTCGCGTTCGCGGCGGCGCACCACGGTGGTGTCGATGATCTGCTCGAACACCATGAGCAGACCCTTGCGCGGATGCCCCAGCGTGTCGAACGCACCTGCCTTGATGAGTGACTCGACCGTTCGCTTGTTGAGCACCGGCTCGGGCACACGCTCGACGAAGTCGTGGAACGAGTCGAACGGACCCTGCTCGTCGCGCTCCTTCAGCAGCAGCTCGACCAGGCCCTCCCCCACGTTGCGGATGGCGGACAGACCGAACGTGATGGCCCCTGGGCTGTTGCGCGGCAGTTCGACGTCGGCCGGCACCTCTGCCACCGACAGCGCGGCGAAGTCGGTGACCGAGCGGTTGATGTCGGGGGTGAGCACCTTCACGTTGGCCGAACGCGCGTCGCTCAGGTACACGGCCGCCTTGTCGAGGTTGCTCTTCACACTGGTGAGCAGACAGGCCATGTACTCGACCGGGTAGTGGGCCTTGAGGTACGCGGTCTGGTACGTGACGAGGCCGTAGCCATAGCTGTGGCTCTTGTTGAACGCGTAGTCGGCGAACTTCGCGATGACGTCGAACAGCTCCTCACCGAGCTTCTGGCCGTAGCCGTTCTTCTCGCAGCCGCTCTCGAAGCTGCTGCGCTCCTTCGCCATGACCTCGCGGCTCTTCTTGCCCATCGCCTTGCGCAGGCTGTCGGCCTCGGCGAGCGTGTAGCCGGCGAACTTCTGCGCGACGCGCATCACGCTCTCCTGATAGATCATCAGGCCGTAGGTGTCGCCGAGCAGTTGCTCGGCGTCGGGGTGGAAGAACGACACCGGCTGTCGGTTGTTCTTCCGGTCGGCGTAGTCGTAGTGCATGTTGGCACTCATCGGGCCCGGTCGATACAGGGCGATGAGTGCGCCGACGTCGTCGAAGGTGGTGGGCGCCATGCTGCGCAGCAGGGCGCGCATCGGCGGCGACTCGAGCTGGAACACGCCCATCGTGTCGCCTCGGCCGAGCAGCGCGAACACCGCCGGGTCGTCGAGCGGCACGCCGTCGATGTCGAACTCGGGGTCCTTCGTGGCGCGTACCATCTCGACCGTGTCGGTGATGACGTCGAGGTTGCGCAGCCCGAGGAAATCCATCTTCAGCAGGCCCAGCTCCTCGACGCCGTGCATCTCGAACTGGGTGACGACCGGCGCGTCCTCGGGCTTCTGGCCGGCCTCGGGCTTGCGTTGGATGGGCAGGTAGGTGGTGAGCGGGTCCTTGGTGATCACCACCGCCGCGGCGTGGATGCCATCGCTGCGCTTCAGGCCCTCGAGTCCCTTCGCCACGTCGACGACGCGCTTCACATCGGGGTCGGCGTCGTACATCGCGCGGAGCTCGGCGGCGGCCTTGAAGCCGTCGGCGTACTTCGGGTTCTCCTCGAAGCAGTACTTCAGCGGTGTGTCGCGCCCCATCACCAGCGGCGGCATCGCCTTCGCGATCTTGTCGCCGACGCCGTACGGGTAGCCGAGGACGCGGGCGGCGTCGCGTGCCGCGTTGCGCGCCTTGATGGTGCCGAACGTGATGATCTGCGCGACGTGGTCGCGGCCGTACGTCTCGGCCGCGTAGCGGATCATCTCGTCGCGGTAACGGGAGTCGAAGTCCATGTCGATGTCGGGCATGGAGATGCGGCTCGGGTTGAGGAACCGTTCGAACAGCAGGTCGTACTTGATGGGATCGAGGTCGGTGATGCGCAGGCAGTACGCCACCGCGCAGCCCGCCGCCGAGCCACGGCCCGGGCCGACCCGGATGCCCGTGTCCTTGGCGTGCGCGATGAGGTCACCGACGATGAGGAAGTAACTCGCGAACCCCATGTTCTTGATGACCTGCAGCTCGTACGCGACGCGCTCGACCACTTCGTTGGGCAGCACCTCGCCCCACCGTTGCTTGGCCCCCTCCCACGTGAGGTGGTCGAGGTACGCGGCGTCGTCCTCGTACTCGGCAGGGCGCTTGGGGAAGTTGGGCAGCAGCGGCTTGCCGAACTCGATGTTGACGTCGGCGCGTTCGGCGATCCAGAGCGTGTTGTCGCACGCCTCGGGGAAGTCGCGGAAGAGGTACCGCATCTCGGCGGCGCTCTTCAGGTAGTGCTCCTGGCCCTCGAACTTGAACCGCTTCGGATCGGAGAGGGTGGCGCCGGTCTGTACGCACAGCAGCGCGTCGTGCGACTCGTGGTCGTCGCGGTGCACGTAGTGCGAGTCGTTGGTGGCGATGATGGGCGCGTTGATCTTCCGGGCCAACTCGATGAGCTGCGGGTTGGTGTCGCGCTGCGCCTGCAGACCATGGTCCTGGAGTTCGACGAACAAGTTGTCGCGGCCGAAGATCTCCTGCAGGCGACCGGCCTTCTCCATCGCGCCCTTCTCGTCGCCCTGCAGCAACGCCTGCAGCACGTGCCCACCGAGGCAGCCGGTGGTGGCGATGAGGCCATGGTGGTACTTCTCGAGCAGCTCCCAGTCCATCCGCGGCTTGTAGTAGTAGCCCTCGAGGAACGCCAGGCTCGCCAGTTGGATGAGGTTGCGATACCCCTGGTCGGTCTCGGCCAGCAGGGTGAGGTGGTAGTAGAGCTTCTTGCCGCCCTCGGTGTCGCCCCCCGAGTCGTCGACCCGGCCGCGGCGTGCCGGACGCTCGAGCCGGGAGTCGTACGCCATGTACGCCTCGGTGCCGATGACCGGCTTCACACCCTGCTTGCGACACTCCTTGAAGAACTCGAGGACGCCGTACATGTTGCCGTGATCGGTGATGCCGAGTGCCGGCTGACCGTCCTGTACGGCCTTCGCGACCAGCTCGTCGAGGCGCGCTGCGCCGTCCAACATCGAGAACTCGGTGTGGACGTGCAGGTGGGTGAACGAGTCGCCCACGGCGTCGACCTCCTCGGGGAACGAGAAATCACACGGCTGTGATTCAGTGCGTCGACCCTACCCCGCGCGCGTCGGCGCGCGAAACAGCGCCGTCGTCACAGATACGTGCCGGGACGCTCCGCTGCCTCGATGGGCTGGCCCGACGGCTGCATCGCCCCAGGCGGCAGCTGCCGCATCTGCTCGAGCTGCTGACGGGCCGCAAGTTGCTGCGCGAACAGCGTGGCCTGGATGCCGTGGAACAGCCCCTCGAGCCATCCGACCAGTTGCGCCTTCGCCACGCGCAGCTCGGCCTCCGACGGCACCTCGCCGTCCTTGAACGGCAGTGCCAGCATCGCGAGCTCGTGCTGAAGATCGGGCGACAGCGCCTGACTGACCTCGACGATGGAGCGCTCGTAGATCTCGGCGAGGCGCTCACGGCTGGCCTCGTCGAGAGAGCTGCCACGCACCTCCTCGAGCAGCTGCTTCACCATCGAGCCGATCCGCATCACCTTCGCGGGCTCGGTGACCGTCTCGGACGGGACGTCGTCGTGCGCGACCACCTCGGGCAACTGGCTGGGATCGGAGGCATCAGTCATCGGGTGGAACCTTTCATCGGGCTGCCGCCAGCAGGGGTACCCGCATCTCGGCAGCGGTGAGCGACCCGTGCCGGCAGACGAGCGGGAAGGGCCCGCTGTCGGCAGGGTCGTGGAAACTGATCGGGTCGAACGGCACCAGGGCCACGTCGCCGTAGCGCGCCGCGATGGGCGGGCTGACCACCGGGCCGAACCAACCCTGCTCGATGAGTTCGCCGCGGCTGTGCACCCAGGCATGATGGCCGTGGCGTTCGCGGGCAGCGATCAACAGGTCGGCCGCCGCTCCGGGTCGGGCGTGGAGCCAGCGGAACCGCCCCTCGCCGCTCTGGTGCCGACACGACTGCAACACGTCGTCGTGCGGCGTGACGAGCCGCTCGCCCACTTCGACCTGGCCGTGGTCGGCGGTGACGAGCAGCGCAGAACCTGGTGGAAGCTGCTCGAGGACAGCGGCAACGATCGCATCGGCGGCACGCACCTCGGCGTCGTAGTAGTCACCGAAGCCACGTTCGTGGGCGATCTTGTCGACCCCGTCGTATTACGCGTACACGAACCGCTCCCCCGCCCGTAGCAGTCCGCCGACGGTGACCGCGAGGCTGCTCGCCGCACGCCAGCCCCGCGGACGGCTACCGCGCAGGTGCGCCTCGGTGAAGGCCGAGCCCTCGAGCTCGGCCTTGCTGACCACCGGCACCGACTCGCCCATGAACGGGGCGAACGGTTGCGTCACCCTCGGCTCGACCTGGCGACGGGCATCGCCGCTGCTGCCGTACCAGCGCAGCACGTTGAGCACGTCGCCCGCGATGTCGATGCGATAGCCGACGATGCCGTGCTCGCCCGGGGTGAGGCCAGTGGTGATGGACGTGAGAGCGGTGGACGTCGTGGACGGCGCGACCGTGGTGATCGGGCCACCTGTCATCGATGCCAAGGCCGGTGCGAGGTGGAGTCGCTCCTGCAGTTGGTCCCAGCCGAGCCCGTCGAGCACCAACAGCACCACCTGGCGAACACCCTGCACGATGCCCGGCATCCAGGAGGGCGCGGCGACGCCGCGCGGCGCGAGGATCGCCGGCATGATGCCGCGAACATTGGCACCGGCATAGTCGGGAAGCACGGGGGTCGGGGACACGATGCCCGTAGTCCACCACCACTGTGCCCCTGCGCGCCATTCACCGGGGCGCAGTGATCGTCGTTCGACCGTTCGCGCGACGTACGATGTGTGCGTATGAGGGTCTCGAGCAAGGGCGACTATGCGTGCAGGGCACTGTTGTCGCTGGCGTTGCACCAATCGAACCCCGGGCCGACCTCGGTACGCGACATCGCCGAGCGAACGGGCATCCCGCAGCCCTATCTCGAGCAGATCCTGCTCGCGCTGAAGGGCGCCGGGCTGGTGCGTTCGAAGCGCGGTGTCGGTGGCGGCTACGTGCTCGCCCGGCCGGCGTCGGAGATCCGTATCAGCGAGATCCTCAGCGCGGTCGACGGCCCCATCAGCCTCGGCGACTTCGGCGAGCCGCATCAGGACGGCGCATGCGACCACGAAGGACAATGCGTGCTGCTGGCCATCTGGAAGTCGGCCGGTGAACAGATGCGCTTGCTGATGGAAGCGTTCACGCTGCAGTCGGTGGCCGACGCAGCACAGGGCACCACGGCGTGGCCCGAGGCGCGCCTCGCTGCCACGCTCGACGCCCCCTGATCTCACTCGAGCGCGGATCAGTCGGAGAGCGAGGCCTCGATCGACGCCAGGTCGTCGGGCAGCGATGAATCGAACGCCAGCGGCTCGCGTGTCACGGGGTGTGCCAGCTCGAGCCGCGCCGCATGCAGGAACGGCCGCGGCGACGACACTCCACTGCGGACACCGCCGTACGTGGCATCGCCCACCACCGGGTGCCCGATGGCGCTGAGGTGCACGCGGATCTGGTGCGTACGGCCCGACTCGAGGCGGCACTCGAGGGTGGAGACCTCGGTGGGGCGGCGGAACTCGTGCAGCACCAGGTACCGAGTGCGGGCCGGTTTGCCGTCGACCACCACGGCCATGCGTTGCGGATCGCGGTGGTCACGACCGATCGGCGCGTCGATGACACCGTGGGAGTTGGCGAGGTGTCCCCACACCAGTGCCCGGTACACGCGGCCGACGTCGCGGTTGGAGAGCGCGTCGACGAGCTCGTGGTAGGCGCGCTGCGTGCGGGCGACAGCGAGCAGACCCGACGTCCCCACGTCGAGGCGGTGCACGATGCCCGGGCGGTGCATCTCGCCGACCTCGGCGAGCTCGGGGAACATCGCCAGCAGTCCGTTCACGAGTGTGCCGTCGGGGTTGCCCGCGCCGGGGTGGACCACCAGGCCGGCGGGCTTGTCGACGACGATGAGGTGCTCGTCGACGTGCACGACGGTGAACACCACCGACGGGTCGGGTTGCGGTGCCGACGGCTGCGGCAGCAACGACGCATCGACGCGCACCACCTGCCCCTCGCGCAACCGCACCTTGCCCACTGCGTGCGGCTCACCATCGACCCACACGCCACCCGCGTCGAGCAGCACGTGGGCCTCGCTGCGGCTGCACTCGGCGATGAGCGCGACCACACGGTCGAGTCGCTCACCCGCGAGCGCTGCAGGGATCTCTTCCTCGATCATGCGGGTGTGCCCTCCCCCCGTGCGCCGAACAACGACCAGATGATGAAGATCGCGCCGCCCACGTTCACACAGATGTCGGCCACGTTGAAGATGGGGAACCACTGGAAGTCGATGAAGTCGACCACAGCGCCGTGGAGCCAGCCGTCGCCGCGGAAGATGCGGTCGGCCAGGTTGCCCAGCGCGCCGCCCATCACGAGGCCGGCGGCCACTGCCACGACGCGACTCGAGTTGGTGCGCACCGACAGCACGATGACCACCACCACGATGATGGCGACGAGACCGATGATGGGCCCGAGACCCTGCCCCTTCGAGAAGGCCATGCCGCTGTTGAACGACAGGTTCCACTGCAGCGTCCAGATGACGTGCTGCGGCACGTCGGGGTCGAGGTGGGTGACGGCCCAGTGCTTGGTGAGTTGGTCGACGAGCAGCACAGCGGCCGCCACGACGAGGGTGACCGGCAGCAGGCTGCGCCGCGCCGCGGCCACGGGTTCGGTCATCGGCGACCGATCCCGCCGACCTTCTCCTCGACGAGCACGGTGGCCCACGGAATGGCCTCGAGACGCTCGCGCGGGATGGGGCGGCCCGACTCGATCGAGTAGCCGTACGTGCCCTCGGCGAGGCGAGCGATGGCGGCGTCGATGTCGGCGACGGTCTGACGCGCCTGGGCACTGAGCGCGAGGTCGCGCTCGCGCTCGACCACCATGGTGTCGCCCTCGCCGCCCTCGTCGTCGAACTGCACGTCGCCCATCTCCTGCTCCTCGATGAGCTGGTGCGCCTCGTGTTCGAGCAGGTCGGCCTGACCGGTGAGGTCGGCCCGCTCACTGAGCAGCAACGCCTTCATGGCCGTGAGGAACTTGGCGTCGAAGTCCTTCGTGTAGGCGATGCCGTCCTTCGTGGTGCCCTTCACCACGGGCTTCTCGGGTCCGGTCTTCACCGGTGCGGCGGCCTTCTTGGCCGGCTTCTTGGCCGGCTCGGCGACCGGCGCGGGCGGCGGGGTGGGCGCTGCCTTCTTGGCCGGCGCCGCCGCCTTCGCGGGCGCCGCAGCCTTCTTCGTGGGAGCGGGCGCAGCCTTCTTGGCGGGCGCCGGAGCGGCCTTCTTCGCCGGAGCGGGCGCAGCCTTCTTCGCGGGCGCAGCGGCCTTCTTGGCGGGGGCCGCGACCTTCTTCGCCGGAGCGGGCGCAGCCTTCTTGGCGGGGGCCGCTGCCTTCTTGGCGGGCGCAGCGGCCTTCTTCGCCGGAGCGGGCGCAGCCTTCTTGGCGGGGGCCGCTGCCTTCTTCGCCGGAGCGGAAGCAGCCTTCTTCGCCGAAGCGGAAGCAGCCTTCTTGGCGGGGGCCGGTGCCTTCTTGGCGGGCGCAGCGGCCTTCTTCGCCGGTGCTGCCTTCTTCGCGGGTGCCTGCTTGGCCATACAGTCCGACCTCCGTGGTGCGTTGTATCGCCGGGATGCTACCGCTCGGGCGGCCCCGAACGGCCGATCCACGGCCCGAGCCGACGCTCGGTCTCGTCGGGGTCGAGTGCCACCAGCAACTGCTTCGAGCGGGCCGTGTGACCTGCCACGACGCGCACCTCGCGGCTGCGCAGACCCAGCGCCTCGGCGAGCACGTCGCAGAGCTCGTCGTTGGCGCGACCGTCGACCGGCGGGCTGCACACCCGGATCCGCAGCTCGTCGCCGTGCAGCCCCACCACGGCGGCACGGCTGGC
>Ga0172367_10001261_pt1 | contig 37460 bp, 17 predicted proteins | sample Lak10m_FD_114542 | JGI IMG/M metagenome (GOLD analysis project Ga0172367, IMG submission 114542) | Freshwater microbial communities from Kabuno Bay, South-Kivu, Congo - kab_022012_10m | ecosystem: Environmental > Aquatic > Freshwater > Lake | place: Democratic Republic of the Congo: South-Kivu... | reverse complement strand
TTTAATAGGCCATTATTATTTAATAATTAATATTTATTTTGTAATAGTTAATTTAATATTTATTTTTAATAGTTTAATTTAATAGACCATTAATATTTAATAAATAATTTTAATAGTTTAATTAAATAAATAATAATTAATATTTATTTTGTAATAGTTAATTTAATAGATTATTATAATAATATATTTAATATTTATTTTTAATAGTTTAATTAAATAAATAATTATAATAATTAATATTTATTTTGTAATAGTTAATTTAATAGATCATTATAATAATATATTTAATATTTATTTTATAATAGTTAATTTAATAGATCATTATAATAATATATTTAATAGGCCATTATTATTTAATAATTAATATTTATTTTGTAATAGTTAATTTATTTTTAATAGTTTAATTAAATAAATAATTATAATAATTAATATTTATTTTGTAATAAGTTAATTAATAGATCATTATAATAATATATTTAATAGTTTAATTAAATAGGCCATTATTATTTAATAATTAATATTTATTTTGTAATAGTTAATTTAATATTTATTTTTAATAGTTTAATTTAATAGATCATTATAATAATATATTTAATAATTAATATTTATTTTGTAATAGTTAATTTAATATTTATTTTTAATAGTTTAATTAAATAGGCCATTATTATTTAATAAATAATTTTAATAGTTAATTTAATAGATCATTATAATAATATATTTAATAATTAATATTTATTTTGTAATAGTTAATTTAATATTTATTTTAAATAGTTTAATTTTATAGACCATTATTATTTAATAAATAATTTTAATAGTTAATTTAATAGATCATTATAATAATATTTTTAATAGTTTAATTTTATAGGCCATTATTATTTAATAAATAATTTTAATAGATCATTATAATAATATATTTAATATTTATTTTTAATAGTTTAATTTTATAGGCCATTATTATTTAATAAATAATTTTAATAGATCATTATAATAATATATTTAATAGTTTAATTTAATAGATCATTATAATAATATATTTAATATTTATATTTAATAGTTTAATTTAATAGATCATTAATAAATAATTATAATAATATATTTAATTTTAATAGTTAATTTAATAGATTATATATTTAATAGTTAATTTAATAGATCATTAATAAATAATATATTTAATTTTAATAAATAATTATAATAATATTTTTAATATTTGATATACAATTAATATTTAATAAATAATTTTATATTTATTAAATATTTAACATTTAATAATAAATTTTATAGATAATTAATATTTAATTTAATAATTGGATAAATCTAATAACAGATTTTTTAGACCATTTATATTTATTAATAAATTGATCAATATTAGTTTTATTAATATTATTAGTTTTAAATGTTGTAATAGAATATACTAAATCATCATATCCACCTAAAAGTAAATTTCCTTTAGAATTATATTTTTTAAAAAAAATTTGTGGATATGTTGATATATAATTATTTTTATATAATTCTTTGGATAAGTTATCAATTATAATAACTTTATGAGGAATATTTAAAGATTTTAATATATTAACAGAATCTAATGAATATTTACAATTTTCAAGACTAATAATTTTTATATAATAATTAGAACTCATATAATAATATATATAAAAAAGTTTAAAAGATTATTTTCCCTTTATAGTTAAATGACAGGGGGTTTAATTCAATTAGTAGTTACTGGTGTACAAGATGCGCCATTAATTGCTAATCCAGAAATAACATTTTATAAAAAAATGTATAAACAACATACAAACTTTAGTATTAATGAAATAGAAAAATATATAGATAAAAAGAATTTTGATTCAGAAGGAATAATAAAAATAGAAAATAATGGTGATTTACTATATAATCAATATTTTAAAATAGAAATACCATTTTTTAATATAATACAAAAATATAATAAAATAATAAATAAAGATATATATAATATAAATCAATTAGAAACAATATATTATAATACAAAATGTTTAGTAATATATAATAATACAAATAAAGAATGGTATATAATACCGGAATATTTATTTAAATTATATAATTTTGATAATATAAATTCAAAAATAGAAACAAAATTATTAATAGATAAATTATTACCAGAATATATAAAAGAAAATAATATAGGACAATATATTAATTTTTATTATATAAAAGATAATGATATATTACCATTATTATCATATATTAAAATAAAAATAAATATATGGGAAGAATTTATATTATCATTAAGTTTAAATAATAATATAAACTATTTAAATAAAATATATACATTAAAAACTATAAATAATGATAAATATAAAGAAATAAAAAATTATTTATTTAATTTATATTATAAAACAAATAATTTAGTAAGATTTCAAGAAGATTTTAATTTAATATATAATAATAAAACAGAATTAGAAAGATATAATGAATATATAAATTTTTATGATTTAACAATAGAAAAACCAATAGAAAATTATGATATAGATAAAACTTTCATGTATTGTAAATTAAATTTTTATAATTTTGATAATTATAAAAATAATATATTAGAATATAATTCATTAATTATTTTATTATTATTTAAAATGTTATATTTATCTAATGATGTAATTTTCACATTTTGGAAAAAATATAATACATTAAATAATAATAATATTGATTATAATACTATTATTAATGATTATTGTATTCAAAATGAATGGAATGATAAATTAAAACAATATATTATAAATATATTAAATATAAATTTTAATAATAATATATTTAATAATAATATATTTGAAACATTTTTAAAATTATATTATTCAACCAAAAGTGACATTTTAAATTTATTTATAAAATTAAATTTAAATAATCCAATAAAATTATATATTAATTTAAAAATTATATTAAATAGATTTTATAAATTACCTAATAAACAATTAAATTATAATAATTATTATTTTTCTACTGCTTATTCTTCTAATGTTATTTCTTCATATGAACAAGATAATTATAATTTTTTAAATAATAATGAAGAAATTAATTATCCTAAATTAATAAAATATACTAATAAATTATCTAAAATTGATACTAATAATTTAATGCCAATTGATTTACAAAATATTTATAGTGTTATTGCTAATGAATTAATTAATATTGAAATAAATTCATTTAATTTAAGTGAATCATTAATATCATTTTTAATATTATGGCGTAATACTGTAAATTGTAGATTATATAAAAAATATTTAGAAACTATACATTTAATAAAAAAAAATATAAATTTATATGGTTTTGACAATGAAAGAAAATTAACATTTTATTTATCAATAACACCAGGTAATTTTTATTTAGTATCAGATTTTAAAAAATCATTTTATGAAATGTTTTTTAAAAATAGTTGGTATGGATCAATTAATATAGGTAATAATAATTTTTTAAAATTTAAAGAATCTATACATGATATTAATAAAATAGTTATTAATAATAATATATTAAATAAAGATTTTCATAAATTAACAATTCAAAATATATATCTTATTAATGAATTTATTTATGATAAAAATAATAATAAAATATTAATTAAATATGATAATTATTATGATAATAATAGTAAAATTATTATTACTGATAATAATAATAATATTATAAATTATAATTCAATATATTATGAAAATTATGAAAAAAAATTATATTTATGTTTTAATAATATTTCTTCTGATATTTTTAAAATTAATTATACTATTATTAATAATATTTATAAATTAAATAATCCATTAAAATTAACTGTTAATTATACATCTTATTTACCATTAATACTTTTTTATAATAATAACTTAAATTATTCTAATATTATTATTAATAAATATTTCTTATTAACTAAAAAATATAATAATGAAATTGATATTAATAAAATTGATAATAATAATATTATTATTGATAATGATTTTTATAATTTAACTGTTAATAATATTAAAATTTTAACTATTGAATATAATTATAATAATATTATTAAACCATTTAATTCTTTTTCACTTAATGTTATTAATATTATTAATCAATATAATTTATTATATATTGAAAAAGGTTCATATTTATATGCTATATCATTTATATCTATAAATAATGAAGAATCAGATTTAAGTGATTTTAAAGAAATAAATTTATTAGATAATCAGTTTGTTAATATAGAAAATATACCAATTTCAACAAATTTAAATATAATAAAAAGAAAAATTTATAGAACAAAAAAAAATGAAAATATTTTTTATTTATTAACTATAATAAATGATAATATAACACAAAATTTTATTGATAATATTTCTGATATTAATTTAGGTAAAGATACTATTAATACTAATATTATTAATAATGTTAATAAAAATAATAATAAAATAGTTAAAATACCTATTTTAATTAATAATAATAATAATAATTATACTATTTTAAGTAATAATAATGAAATTTATAATTTACCAAAAACTTTTACTAATATTAGTTCAATATATATTGAAATTATTAATAAATATTATTATTTTATTGATAACTTTATTTTTATTAATAATAAAATAAAATTATTAAATACTAATGATTTTACTGATGAATATTTATATTATTTAATAAATTATAATAATTATAAAGATAATATAAAATTAATTCCTACTAAATTAAATATTGTTTATAATAATGATATTTTATTAGGTAATTTAGTTAATAAAAATTCTCATATTTATAAATTTACATTATATAATAGTAATACTTTAGATGAAACTATTTTCTCTAATGATTTTGTTATTAATTTACTAAATAATAATAAAGTATTAATTAATTTACCTAATTTAAATATTATTGATAACTCTAAATATAATAAAATTAATATTTATAGAACTAAAGAAAATGATTCTATTACTAATTATATTGTTAATACTATTGATATTAATAATACATATTATGAAGATATATTATCTGATAACTTACTTATTAATAAAAGATTTGTTCCTTATTTAAATGAAAATATTAACTCTAAAAATGATGTACCCGGTTTAATCCCAACAGGTAAATATTATTATATATTTAATTATTATAATATTAATAAATTAGTTCCACCTGTTTATTCTAATCCTAGAGAAGAAAATTTAGTTGTTGATTGTAATTTAACATTTTATAATTTTCCTTTAAATTCAAGTAATACTGAATATTCAAAATATACAAATATTAAAATTTATAGAACACATAAAAATAATCCCACTAAATATTATTTATTAGATATTTTAGATATTAATATTACTACATATACTGATAATAAAAAAGATGATAATTTAAATATTATATTAGATGATTCTATTAATAATATTAATATAACAATTGAAGAAGATATAGAAAATAATACAAATCCATATTTAAATAGAACAATTACAGATAATAATAATATAATTTATAAATATAAATTATCATTTTATAATTCAGTAACAAATATAGAATCATTACCAACGATAAGTTATAATATAGAATTAACAAATGAAATAACAAATACAAATAAAATATTAATAAATAATTTTCCAAATATTTTAAATACAAATTACAATAGTATAAAATTATATAGAACAAAAAAGAATAATAATATATATTATTTAATTAATACATTTATAAATACTAATATAATTAATTATTATGATAGGTTAACAGATAGTGATATAAATAATAATTTACCTTTATCTGATGAATTATATTTTTATATTACTAAAATTGAACTATATAATCCAAATATTAATTATAAAATACTTAAAATTCCAATAAATAATTTTGTTCCTAACTTACATTCTTTAATTAGTCATTCCACTGATTATAAATTTATTAATGATAAAAATATTTCTGATTTTAGTGACTTTATATTTAATAAACCTTTCTTATTATTAGAAAATAATAGTAATGACTCTTTACTTAATAATATATATAATATTAAAAAAAATTTTAATGTTTATTATTTATATTTTTATAATATTAATTTTAAAATTAATACTACTTCTATTATTAAACTTAATGATGAAATTTCTGAATATTTACTTCCAATTTCTACACAACAATTTTTTATTAAAGATTCACAATATTATAAATTAGATTTATTAAATAATAAGATATTATTAGAAGTAAATAAAAATATAACACAATTAACATTTAATCCTTCATTTGATGAATTTAATTTATATAATTTATTTTCAAGAAATATTTATATTGATAATATAGTAAATAATTTTATTGATGATATGATATATCAAATAGAATATATAATAAATTCAAATATAGATTATATAAATATAATTAATTTATTAGAAAATATAAATAATAAATATATTAATATATTTACTGAATTATTAAATAATATTAATAATTTTGGAATAACAACACAAAAAATATTAAATAATATTGATAAAAATAATATATTTGATTTTTTAAATAATGGTAATATACCTATATATAATTATAATAATAATGATTATTATAATATTTCACATTATACTTTTAATCTTAGTGATGAAAATCAAAACTTAAATATTAAAAATTCTATTACTAATATTAACTCTATTTTTATTTTAACTAATATTTATAATGAATATAATGCTAATTCTAAAATTTCTCAATATTTAATTGAATATTTAAATAATATTAGTTTATATTATAAAAATCAAAAAAAATATATTAATAATAATAGTGATTATATTAATATTACAGAACCTAATAATTATATTGAAAAATATTTATCATTTAATGAAATTAACTTAGAAATTAAAAATAACTTTTATGATTATACTTCTGATATTATTATTAATCTTTTATTTCCTAATATTGATACTAATTGTTATTCTATTATTATTAATCATAATATTTTTAATAATGTTAATATATTAAATAATAATCAAATATTTATTAATAATAAAATTCAACCCATTATTGAAAATAATATTAATAATATTAATATTAAAGATACTAATAATTATATTTTTAATAATAATAAATTTAATTATATTGGATTATTAAATATTAATATTGAAAATAATATTGTTTTTCAAAATATTTTATTAGGTGATCTTAAAAATACATATATTAAATTAGATAATAATAAAATTTATAAAATTAATAGTAATATTACTAATAATAATGTTACTAATTATATTGAAGGTAATGTTAATAATATGTTAGTTTATAGTCCTATACATATAATATTTTTAAATGAATATACAACACCATATGTATTTACAAGAATATCAAATATATATTTATATAAAATAATAATTGAATTTGAAAATAATATATCAAATATTGAAGTAATAACACCCGATATTGATATTGAATATAAAGTTATTAATAGTAAAATTTATATTAATAATGAAATTTATGATTGTAAGATTAATGATAATATCATTTATTTATATACTGAAAAAATTATTAATTTTAATAGTTTTTATATTATTTATCAAAAAATTTATAATAATTCTACTTCTTGGAATATTAGTAATAAAATTATTAAATATAATATTGATTTTATTAATAAAGTTAATTTATATATTAATATTTTTGATTATAATTTATTAGATATTTTTAATTATTCACTTTATAATTATACTTTTTATATTTCTAGTTATGATATTATTAGTTTTAATAATAAATTTTACTTATTTATTGATAATATTTTTAATAATAATATTATATTAAATAAATATACTTTTTTACAAAATGTTGTTTATAATCCTAATTTTCCTCCTGTTATTATTAAAAACTCACAATTATTTTATTATTATGAAAATTATGATTTTACTAAAATATTATATAACTTCCCACAAAATTTTTTTATATTATTAATTGATAAATATTATAATAACTTTATTTTACCCATTAATACTATTAAACAATATCAAATTCCACTTGGTATTTATCATACTTGGTTATTACCTTCTGATCATCTTGAATTAATTGAAATTAATTTAGTTTATCCTATTTTTATTGATAATTATATAGTTATTATAAATAATAATAAATTATTAGAATATTCATATTATTTAATTGAATATAATAATAAAAAAACAATTTACTATTATAAAACAGGGCCTATTATTTATATACATTATACTTTTCATATTAATTATTATATTGATAATGCTTTTAATATCACTAAAATTTATTTAATTAATAATAATTTATTTAATACTAATGCTAAACAATTTATTGATAATAAATATAAAGTGTTTTGTTATGAAAATATAATTGATAAAAAATTATTATTATCTACTTTAGATAATCTACCTAAATTTTATAATATTAATGAATTATATTATAATTCTAAATTTTTATTAAATTATTATAATATTAAATATTTTGTTAATAATAATATTGAATTATCTGGTATTAATGAAGAAATTATTTATATTTTTATTAAATCTAATTTATATAATATTAATATTATTTATCCTATTATTTTCACTTCTAATTATAATAATAATAATATTTTTATTAAATATAATGATATATATTTAAAATCACTTATTGTTCTTAAAATTGATTCTATTAGTATTAATCTTAATATTGCACATATTGAATCTAATGATATATTCAAATCTTTATCTAATTTAATTTATATTGATAATCAAAATAATATTATTTTAAATTCTATTAATATTCAAGAAAAAATTTATTTATTGAAAATTTTTAATAATACTAAAAATAATATTTTATATATATGGTTAGTTTTTACTAATAATAATAATATTTATGATATTTATCTTAATTTATTTAATAATTATTATGAACCATTTAATCAAACATTCATTTCTTTTACTAATCAATATACTTTCCTCGCATCTAATCCTGATATTTTTGAGTTTTATAATGATAAATTATATATTAAAAATACTCTTTTAAATACTTTTATTAGTTATAAATATTATAATAATATACGAAATAATGAGATAAATGAGAATATAACAATTAAACAGTTAAATTTTAATGGTATTAATAATATAAAACCGAATATAAATATATTAAATGATACTACTATTAATACAAAAAATATTATCTATTTTATTTTGTTATTTAATAATAGTATTGATATTATATATAATAACACTATAAAATCTATTAATGATATTATTAAAGAAAATGTGATTATTTATTATTCATTATGTTATCCATATTTTATATATAATAATATAATATTAAATAATATATTTGATAATTTATATGAAATAGTAAAATATGATTATTTATTTTTAGAAAATAATGAGATTATAATGATAAATGATAACTATTTTATTATTAAAGGAATAAATATATATACAAATAATTATGAATTAGAATTAATAAAATCAGGTGAAAAATTAAATAATAATTATAATGGTTATTATTCATTAGGTTCATATTTAAAAAATAATAATGATATATCAAATTTAAATATGTCAAATATTATGAAATATTATACAAATATAAATATTAAAAAAGGAACATTATATAAAAAAGATAATGAATTTATAATAACATTAAATGATATTAATATAAATAATTGTTTTATTTTTGAATATAATAGTTTTACAATTAAATTATATCATAATAATTCAAAGTTATTTTTATTTGATAATTTTACAAAATTAAAAATTTTTGATAAAATAATTTATAATAATAATATATATGAAATTATAAATATTCGTGATAATGAAATTTTTTTAAATGAATCATTAAATATTATTTCTAATAATCTTTTTATTGATGTTATTATACCATATTTACCATTCGAAATTATTTATGTTAATAAATATACTATTAATAATTATATTAATGATATTTTATTAATAAATCATCCTACAATATCTAATAAATTTATTATTTATGATATATTATTATTAACTGAAAATTTTAAATTTTTATATTTATTAAAAAATAATATTACTCCTTATTTTATTAATTCTATGATTGTTCCAATTAATTATTATTATTTAAATTTTAATAATAAACATCCTATTGAAATATTAGGTAATTATAATATTATAACTAATACAATTAAAATAACTAATCATTATAAAAATTTTAAAACATTTGATTTTTATTATTTACAACCTATTAAAATTAATAATATTATTAATTATATTACAAATATAATATTAGATAATTCTAATAATTATATTTTATATTTACTAAATACAATTAATATAGATAATATTAATAATATATATAAATTTAATTTAATTTTACCAAAAAATAATAATTCTATTATTTATTTATATGATGATGATGAATTTAATGAAAATAATATAATTAATTATATTAAAAGTAATTATATTATTCATGATAATCAAATTACTAAATTTATGATTAATAATAATATTAATATTCTATCTAAAAAATTTACTCAAAAAACATATTGGGATATTAATAATTTTAAAATTAATGATACTTATTATATATTATTTGATTTACCTAATGATTTTATTTTTAAAAATGATAATAAATATCTTTATTATATTAATAACTTTTATATTGATAATAATAATTTTTTACCTTTATCTAATACTTTTTCATTTAATATAATTTATTTATTTACTACTATTATTTTATTTAATAATAATAATGAAAAATGGATAATTTCAAATTATACTCTTAATAATTTAACTTTAATATTTAAATTACCTAATAATTTTATATTTAATAATCAATATAAATATTATATTAATAATTATGAAATAAATAATTTATTATTTATTAGTCCTGATCAAATTATAACTATAAATTTAGTATATAATATATCAAATTATAAATTAAATAATAATATATTATCATTTAATATTAAAGATAAACCAAATAATATTAAAATTCATGATAAATATATTATTAATGATACAATAAATATAAATATATATAATTTATTTAGTAATATTATTATTAAATCAGATATTAATGAATATATTATAAATAATTTTGATATTAATAATAATATTATCACTTTTAATTTACCGAATAACTTTGTATATAATGAAGATATTATATATACTATTAATAATTATATTATTAATAATAAAGATTTTATTAATCCATATAATTTAATTAATATTAATTTATATCAATTAATTAATAAAATTACATTTATACAATATTATAATGAAACAAATAATATTATTAGTAAATATTATGATAATGAAATTAAATTAAATATTATATGTTCTCCAAGTTTTAATAATAAATATAATTATTATACATTTTATAAATTTAATTATAATTATCAATTAAATACAATTGAATATAATAATAAAAATTCTAATATTGATATATTATCTTATTATTTATTAGAAGATCAATTAATATTTGTTGAAGAAAATTATTTAATTACTTATAATTATAAGTTTTCACTATTTAATAGTAATACTAATGATGAAAGTATATTATCTAATATATATTCTATATCATTAATTAAATTTTCTAATATTCAAATAAATTTTTCAAATTTTAGTAATGTTAATAATTATTATAATAAAATTAAAATTTATAGAAATAAAATTAATGATGAAAATTTTTATGAATTAACTATATTAGATATTAATATTAATAATTTTAATGATAATATTATCGATAAATATTTAATTAATAAATATAATTATTTAATATTAAATTTATTTATAACTAATGTTTCTGGTAATATTGATTATGGTATTTATTATTATATATTTAAATATTTTAATTCTAATAATTATATTTATTCACAACCTATTTTAGTTAATATTGAAAGTAATTCACAAATTATATTTAATAATTTACTAAATAATGATTATACTAATATATCTATTTATAGAACAAAAAAAAACAGTAATAATTATTATTTAATTGATACTATTAATATTATTAATGAATATAGTGATAATAAAAATGATAATATTTTAATTGAACAATTAAATAATCCATTTGATAATTTTAATATTAATTTTAATTCTTATTTTAAAAATAATCATTATAATATTATTCATTTTTATAATAATGTTACTATTAATATTTATAATAAAAACATTAATAATATTGATACTATTATTAATTCATATCATTTATTATTAGAATATACTAATGAAAATAATATTATTATTCATTTATGTAAAATTATTAATTATAATAAAATTAAAGTATATAGTAATATTAATATTAATAATATATTTTATTTAGATAAAATTATTCCTATAAAAATTAATCATAATTTTGATTTTATATATTTAGATTTTAATATTTATGAAACTAAAAATTTATTAAATATTGATTATACTAATATTAAAATTATTAATAAATATGAAATTTCTATTACCTCTAACTTTATATTGTTAAATAATAATTTATATAAACAAGAAATTATTTTTAAATCTAATTTTAATAATTATTTTGATAAAATATATTTAGATATTACAAATTTAAGTAAATTTAATGTTTTAATATTTGAAAATAATAAATATTATATTATATCTAAAAATTATATATTAAGTGATACTATTTATATTTATACTATTAATGATAATTATATATTAAATACTATTAATAATTATACTATTAAAACTGATTTACATATTAGTGATGATAATATTAATTATATTATAAATTATGATAATAATAAAAATGAATATATTAAATTTAATTTACTTTTATTAAGATTTAATGATAAAAATATTTTTAAATATACTTATAAATTAAATGATAATACACAAAATATTAACCTGACATTAGATATTAATTATTATAAATTTAATAGTATATATGAATCAGCATATAATATTAATATTAATGAATATTATGTTTTATTAAATAATATTATATATAATTTAGAATTAAAAACTAATTATGAAACTACAGATATTTTTATTCAAAAGAAAAATAAATATAATTATTATTTTGATAATATTAATTTATATAATAATATTAAAAAATTTAGACTTAATTTTATTTATAATAATAAAATTAATGCCGAAAATTTATATAATTTTATTAAACCATGGAATAATTGGTCTATTATTAATAGTGTACAAAAAGTAAATTCATTAATTTCATTTGTTAATAATTGTGCTCTTAAATGGGTTAATAATAATATTATTTTTATTTATAATAATGATTATAAATATATTACTAATAATGAATTAATTATATTAAAACAATTTTTAATTAATATTAATACTAATGAAATTAGGAAAAATAATTATTATCAATTAATAAATATTCAAAATATTTTATTTAATAATATTTCTACATGGTTATTAAATCCTTTTTTCTTTTTTAATGTTAAAGATAATATTAATAATTTTCTTTTATTTCATGGATTTTATACAGCTTATTTTAATGGCGAACATATTATTTTTTCCAATGATTTAAATCCTGAATATATAACAATTGATAATAATAAAGAAGTAGCATATTATATAACTAATGAATTTACATTTAATAATATTGATAATATAGTATATAGATCTAATGAAAATTTAAATAATATAAATAATGAAATTAATAATTGGATTAATAATAATAAAACTAGTATTTATGGTGTTAATATTAATAAATTACTTAGATATTTATATTATTTAGGTAATGAATTTATAAATTTATATAATGAATTATGAAATGTTAATGAAAATATATCTGAACAATCATTTAATAATATATTAAAAATTTTAATTAATAATTTTATATTAAAATATAATATTTTTAATAATACTTCTATTAATAATATCATTCTTAAAAATGATAATTATTTAATTAATAATAATTTATATTCTTCATTATATTTTTTTAATAGTAATACTATTTATAATACCTTTCATACTAATTTATTAGATACATATATTTATAATTTATATCATTATATGCCTAATTTAATTTTACCACAAAATATTAAATATAAATTAATTACTGATTTACAATATAATTTTAATATTAAATTTAAATCAAATACTATTTTAACTAATGTTACATATAATATTGATTTTTTAAATGGAATTAATATTTCTAATGATATTACTATTAATAATCCTTTTTTATATAATAATAAATTAGAATTTACATCTAAATATAATATTACTGAAAATGACAACATTGTTATTAAACAAAATAAAAAATATAATATATTAGAGTTTACTGAACTTGGAATTTTATTTAATGTTGTTTTTTTTAATGTTGATATTAATAAAATTAATAATATTTATTATAAAAATATTAAATTATATATTGATAAAAAAGATATTTATACTAATTCTTTAATAATTAATATTCCTATACAATATATTTTATCTAATGATTTTTATAATATTTATATTAATTCTATTAATGAAAATAAAGAATTAGAATTTTTTAATTTTTTAAATAATATATATTCTAATATTTTACCATTAAATAATAATATTACATTTGAAATTAAAAATGATTTTATTATTCAAAATATTTTTTTTATTGATAATAAACAATATATTATTTTCTCTACTGATATTATTTTTATCCTAAATAAAACATTTATTAATTATAATAATAATTTATTTTTATTATTTTTTGATTTATTAAATAATAATTATTATATTATCAATAATGTTAAATTATTAAATTATACTATTCAAATTATTAATATTATTAATCCTATTTATATTAATAATCTATATACTAGTATTTTTAATATTAAATTAGATAATGTTTTTAATGATGATAAATATATACAATATATTTATTATAATACTGTTATTCCTTATGAATTTATTATATTTGATCCACAAAGTAATGAAAAAGTTATTCCTTTTAATATTAAATCTACTGGTGATGATAAAATTATTTTTTATTTCTCATTTATTGATTATGTTAAAATTAATTATATTATTAATGTTAAAAAATTTATTTTAAATCAAACTTTAAATAATCAACAATCTGAATTATTAATTAATTTAGACACTACTAAATTTATTAAAACATGGGAATATCTTATTCATACTAAACGTCTTGGCGAATCTTTATTAAATAAAATTAATTCTATTATTTCTTTAAACATATATAAATATATTTTTAATATAACATTACCACAAACAAACAATACAATAATTTATTTATATAATACAATAAATGATAATATAATAGAAACAACACAAAACTATGAAGTTAAAAATTTAATGACATATATATATTTTACACAAAATTATAATATATCAAATTATAATATAATTTATAAAAATTTATGGACTATTAATATATTTAGTTATAATAATAATATATTATCATTTGTTTTACCTGATGATTTTATTTATAATAATAATACAAAATATTATTATACTATTAATGATATTATATTAACTAATTTTAAATTTGATAATAATTTAATTATTGTTACATTTTATAATACTATATCTAATTCTTTTATTTTTTCACAAATATATAAAGAAATTGATAATATTTTATATAAACCTAAATTAAATAAAAAAGTTAAAATTATTTTTGATTATCCTTTTCAATATAATTTTAATAATAAATTTTATATTATACCATATACAGGTATTAATTATGAATTTGATATATATTTATATAAATTATTAATTAATGATAATGAAGTTGAAGCATTATTTATATTTAATAATATTGGTTATTCATATACAATGCCAATTTATTTAAAAACTATAAATAAAATATTAGTGGGAAAGATTTTTGATAGAATAATAGAAAATAATAATAAATATTTAATAATATCTTTAAATGAAATTTTAAATTTAAATTTAAATTATACATATAATTTTAATAATTCAAATAGTTATAATATAATATTAATAGAATATTATCAAAAATCTTTACAAAATGCAGAATTTTATACTCAAAAATTATTAAATGAAATTGAAGTTTTTATGGAAGATGAAATTAATAATTATAATTTTATTTTAGATCCTAAAATTTTTACTGATTCATTTTATAAATTAAATAATTATTATTTAGTTAGTAATGAAGGTTATGAAATTAATAATTTATTTTATAATAATAATTTTATATTAGCTGAAACTATGAAAAAAACAAATGTTAATTATAATATTATAGAAACTAAAATAGAAGAACCCATTTTTAATGATACACTTTCATTTTTTAATTATATTAAATTTTTTATTGGTGAACAATTAATTGAAGAAATTAATAAAGATATTTTTAATATACATAATAATTTATATTTTAATTTTGAAAAAAGAATACAATTTAATAATTTAATTAAAATAAAAAAAACAAATAAAAATTGGATATTTTATTTACCTTTAATTTTTTGGTTTAATAATCATTCAACATTAGCCTTACCATTATTATCATTAAATAATATAGAATTAAAAATTAAATATAAAATAAATAATATTAATAATATATTATCTAATATATTAACAAATGATTATGTATTTTCTAAAGAACCTTATTTAAAATTATATTTAATAAGTGATACAATATTATTAGATACAGAAGAAAGAAGATTATTTGGAACTTATAGTCATGAATATGTAATAGAAAGATATATAAATTATTCATATGATTATATAAATAATATAGATACAATAATATCAAAAAAATTTAATGGATTAATTAAAGATATATATTTTATTACAGAAATTATTAATACTAATATTAATTGTTATCAAAATTATGTTGAAGATTATGATAATAAATATATTAGATATTTAAATACTTTAAATTATTATAATAATATAATAAATGATATTAATAAAAATAAATATATTGAAGATTTAAATATTATTAAAAATATTGATTATGAATTAAATATTTTTAATAAAAATAATTATAATTTACGTATTACTAGAATTTGTAATAATTTAAAATTAAATTTAAATAATAAAAATGATTATGAATTACTTAAATATATTATGTATATTGAAGATAAATTTTTACAAAATATGAATGATAATAAAAAAAATAATTTTATTATTTATTATATTAAATATATATATAAAAATAATAAAATAATTAATGATATTTCTCCTATTGAATATCTTAATATTAAAATTAATGGTCACGATTTATTAAGTAAAAAAAATTGGTTATATTATAATTCTGTTATTCCTTATCAAAAATTTAATAGTTCATTACCTATTGGCTATTATACATTTTCATTTTCATTATATCCTAATGATTTACAATATTCTGGTCATCTTAATTTCTCTTATTTTGATGATACTACTTTTATTATTCAATCTAATGAAAATGTTATTAATAATCCATATATTATTAAAATTATTGTTAAAGAATATAATATATTAAGAATTATAAGTGGTATGTCTAGTTTAGCATGGATAAGTTAATAACCATATACACCTATACCTAAATTTATTCTTAATATAGTGTATTCTATTGCATAACATCTTAATTTTGCTGGATTTTGATAATTTATATTTTTATTTATTGATAATTGTAAATAAGTATCATTTAATTTACTAAAATTTAATGTTCCTGATGGTTGTAATTCTTTTGGATATAAACTAAAAGAATATGTATATATTCCTTTTTGTTTATTATATAAATTATATTGATATTTTTGTAAAAGTGTATAATATTCAAAACTATCCAAATCCATTCTATTTATTGAATTACAAACTATTATATTTTTATTTATTATATTTTGTTCTTCATATGGATACATTGTATAATTAAATAAATTATTATTATTTATATTATATTCTAATATACAACGCCATATTAACATTTTTATAGGATTTTTAAATGGTAATTTATATATTATATTATTTGAATATATTATTTGATCTGATAATGTATCCACTATTGGTATTATATATTCATGAGAATTATTTAAAAATTGTGATCTCTCAAAATTATCTAAATATATGTAATTTACTAATAAAAATGCATTTAATAATGATGGTTTATTATATTTAAAAAAATCATCATCATTAACTATTATTGAATTTTTTTTTATATTTATTTCAAAATTAGTTTTTTCACCATATAATTTATAATTTACATCATTATTTAATGGTATTATAAATTTACCTTTTATTTCATTATAATATAATTGTTGTGTTAATATATCAAAATATATAAATTCTCCTATTATTTTATTATTTTGATATATTTGATAAAATCTTTCATTTGGTTTTAATAAACAAAAATTATTCTCTACTGTTATATAATGTGTTGGTGAATATTTATAACATACATTCACATCATTAAAATCTACATGTATTTTTACATCATTATTAAATAATGCTATTAATGGTAATGCTATCCCTGTATCTAAACAAAATGAAAAACATAATGGTATATATAATTTATAACTATTTTTGGTTTTACTATATGTTGTTAGTTCTGGTATGTTACCTATCATTTTATTATAACTTTTTTGTATTCCTTCATTATTTACTATTTCATACCATATATTTATCCAATCACCATAATGTCTATCTATTATTGTTCCGCCGATTTCATATTCTATAAAATTTATTATTGCTATACCAATTTTTTCTACCCATGCAAATTTTTTTATTTTATTTGATATTGATATAAAATTTTCAATTTGTATTGTAGGTAATTCAATACATAAATATGTCATACCCATTAAATCTGCATTTTTATTTATATTTATTGTACATCTTCTACCAAAATTTGGTGTTGATTTAAAATATTGTGGTATCGGTTCTATTGAATAATTTGTATGTCTTTTATATGCTATTTTAAAATATGTTATATTTGGATCTAATGATAAATATATATTTTCTTTTCCTATTGATACTAATATTAATTCTCCTAAAGTCATTATATTATAATTTATATATTTTTATAATCCTAAAGCATTTATATCAAATTTGGTTGTTGAACTTTTTGTACCTGATGGATTTGTTGTTGTATTATTATAATCTGCTAATATTTGTGTTAATTTATCTATTATTGATACTACACCTATTCGTTTCGGCTGTAATTTATCTACTTTATTTTTATATTTATTTACTAGTTCTACTACTGTTTCTAATTTTACGTATTTATCATTATTTTGTGGTATTGAATTATATAATTGTATATAATTATATATATAATTTAATGTTTTTGATAAATATCCTTCATTCTTCTTTATATGTTCTATCATTTTAAATATCTGTGCTTTTTCTGATGGATCTATTTCTTTATTTAATTTATTTAAACTATTTATTAATGAATTAAATTGTGCTTCTAATAATATACCCACTTTTTCTGTTGATATTTCTATTCCTCTTCCTCCACCCATCTGTAATGGTTGTTTATTTTGTAATTGTGTTAATAAATTTGATAATGTTAAAAATGTTTTTCGTTCTCTTGTATTTATTTGTTGTATTAATCCTAATGATGAATTTGTATTTATTCGCATTAATGTGTCTGCATATGGTATATTATATTTTATATCTTTATCTCCTGTTGGTTTTGATTTTTTCTTGTAATTTTCATTTAATATCGCTGGATTTCTATTAATTTTATCTATTATTCCTAATAAATATATACGTAAATTATCATTTTGTTTTATTTTCTTTAATTCTTCTTCACTTAGTTCTAATGATGGATCTTGTTTCACTTTTTGTGTTAATCTTGACATCCATGAATTATAATCTTCGCATACTTTTAATTTTGTTTGTGTGTCATATACTTCTTCAAATCCAAAAGATTTTAATATTAATATTAATTGTTTTGGATTTGTTTCTTTAAAATCACGTTTTAATCCACTCCAAAATTTAGTACTCTGCATAAATTCTTTACAATTTTTCAAATTTTCTTTATCACCTGTTAAACATTTCTGTAAAAAGCTTGAACATGTTATTTTATCACCATCATTTGTTACATATGTTCGTTTACATGATGGATTATGATAATCTGTTTTCATTAAATGTTCGTGTGATTTTACTGATACAAATTTATCTCCTTCCATATATCCTAATGTTCCATCTGGATGGGCATGTAATCTCTCTTCAGCGCGTATATAGAAATCTTCATAATCTAACCCTGTTGTATCTACTTTTAATCCTAATGATTCAAAAAATGAATCTGTTAATGGTTCAGGTGTTAATTCGGTTTTTAATTCTGTGGTCATTGTCTCTAATCTCTTTGATGTATATTTTGCTATGTTATAACTAAATACCATTTGTGAATCTGTTTTAAAGTTTTCTAAATAATGAACAAAATCATAAAATAATACTTGTTTTAACATATTTGAAGCTTTTCTATTTATATCATATAAACTTTTCACTTTGATTTCACTTATATTTATACCATTTGGTACATTGTAATATTTTATATTATTACTTGTATTATATAGTTGTTCTCGGGTTAATATTTCCCATGATTGTGGGTTTGATTTATATTTATTTAATGTCGGTGATGTTCCTATTAATTTTATTTGTAATGTCTCTCCTGAACTATTAACAACTTCTATAGTTTCTGCTGTTCCTTGTGTTTTTACATTATGAACTAAAATATTTTCTTCATTACTTGATGATTGTAATAAATATTTTGAATTTAATGATTTTATATCTTTCATTGTTTCTAAATTAACATTAAATAAATCTTTATTTTCTTCATATTGTTGTGTTAATTTAATTGATGTATTTTTATCTATATTTATATAATTACTATTTGATAATAATTGTGTTAGTGATCCTTCATTATTACCATCTACATTTAATAATCTTATTAACTCTTTTGGTGTTTTAATGTCACTAAACTGATTATTATTATAAACATTTTTATAATGAACTTTTAATAATTCTACAGATTCTTTTTGTATTATTTTATCATAATTATCTAATAGTCTTATATTTATGTTTTTATAGTTTGGTTCATTTATTAATTGTAATCCTTCTAATGTTATTTGTAATTGTGGAAACTTATAAACATTTCCTAATACTTTTGAATCTTCAGTTAAAGGAAAGAAATAACCTAAATCACTATTTTTAGATAAACCTGTTCGTCTATGGTGATAGACTTCATTTACTGGTATTTGATTTAATGTTGCCCATCCTAAATTTGAACGATTAAAACGTTCCACTCTAACATCATTCTTATTAAATACATAATAAGGATTAAATCCAGGTTCAGTACTGGGTGCTATAGGTGTTTTAGGATTATTTAATACTATTAATGCTTCTTCATTTTTGGAAAAATTATTTTTATCGCATGGTATTTTATATTCTAATACATGTTTCACATAAGGACTAAATGCAAATGTCTCCACTAAATTTTGTGATAATTTATGTAACTCATCGCATGATAAGGTATTATTTAATATTTTAAATAATATTGGTATTTTAGCTTTCTTTATATCAGTATGTTTATATCCTGGGGTTTGAATAATATGGATATTATTATCTATTAATTTTTTGACATATTCATTTGTTAAATCATATTCAACATCTGTTGTTACTTGTGTTAAAAAGTTAACAAATGCTAAAGTATTTGGATTTTGTTGTTTTTCTTCATATATCCAACATGAATTTTTACATATTTCTTCTAACATTAATAAAACATAGTCAATTGAATCTTGACTTAATTTAAAAATATTAGTTGTACTTGTTGATGATATGATAGGTAATTTAAATTCACCTTGTTTTTCTACTCTTGGAACATATTTAGTTTTATCTTCTTCGTTACCACCATAATTATAAAAACATGAAGAAAAATCAGCATTTTTAAATGCTGTTGAATCTCCACCTAATATAATATAAATAGTATATACAAAAATTACTGTAAAAATAATTTGTCCTGAAACAAAAGGTAAAGTTTGTATTTCTGATATTATATTTAGTAATTCATGAGTATTATCTTTTGATCTTAAATCAGATAAAATTGAACTACCTATAAATGGTGATATGTTTGTAGGTGCTAATTTATCATTAAATAATGGTTTTATAGTTTTTAAATAGTCAATTACATTTCCTGGTGTTTGTATTTTTTGGGGTTGTAATTGTTTTATTGTATTAACTAATCCATTAAAATCTGTAGGTATGTTATTTCCTACTGTAAAAGTGTCAGGAACTACTTTAACTGAACGTTTAATATAATCAAACTCTTCACTATCTATTTTAATTGTATTATTTATTTTTAATAATTTACATATTTCATCTAATATTTCTTCTAATGTTGCTTTATTTGTAAGAGGTAAATTAAAAGATTTTAATAATTCTAATATTACATATTTTTCATAATTAGAATCTATTACATCATTTTTTAAGGTAGATAATGATATTTCATTTATTCTTTTTAATGAATCTTGATTTAAATCAGTATTAGATTTTTGAAATAAATCCATAAATTCTTTATATTCTAAAGTTGTTGATTTTAATCCTTCACCACTGTTATATACTATAAATTTATTATATTTTATACCTTCTAAATATAATGGATTTGTTATATTTAGATAATCTTCTTTAAAAAATCTTAATATAAACTCTTCAATGGTCATATTAGCATCATCTAAATATTCACGAATGCGTGGTCTCACTAGCTGTCCTCCAATAGTACGTATACCCATTGGTGCACCAGCTGCACCACCACCTGGTATAATACTATTATAATACCTATCAATGTTATTATATATATTACAGTATTCATTTACGCCGGGTAGTACTGGTACTACGGTACACCTATTGGCATTATTTAGGTCTAATATAGTCTGGTTATTAGCTTGTAAGTATGCTACATTTCTGTTATAATTTATTAATAACTCTATTACAATTATATTAATATGATAATATAAACTAAATGATAAAATTAAGTGTTTAACATTATCATTATTTAAATCATATCCAAATTGTAATATTTTTTGATCTAAATCGTATAAATTTTTAATAATATTGTCTATATTATTTTTTTCACATAATAGTAATCCAAGTAATACATATAATTTAATAAATACTTGATTATTTGTATTTGTAGAAAACTTTTTAATTATATTATATATTACTGTTTGTTGTTTATATGTTATTCCTTCAAAGTAATGCGATAATTTAACATCATCTGATAATTGAAATAATTTACTAAATTTATTTCGTTCTTGCTCAGTTAAGTCATTTACTTTAATATTATTACGTTCACTTTCAAATTGTAAGTTTTTATTTTCATTATTTGTTACAAATATAGATAAATTTCCTTCTAATGAGTTTTGTTTATTTAAATGATTATAATTAGCCATCCCATTACCATTATATAAATCCTCTAATGTTGAGTTATATAATAAGTTTATACGGCTAATAGAATTGGAAGTTAAAACAAAATTATTAGTATCATTATCTTTTTTATAATAGTTAACATAATATTTATTATTAACTTTTGAAATAACTAAATTATTAGGTAATGTTAATGATGAATTATAAAGTTTATTTAGTTCGGATTTAAGTAAATTTTTATTAAATACATATTCTAAATCACCTTCATAGACTAGGTTTGAATCTTTTGCTATTAATATATCCGCTAGAACAGGAGCATAACCACCAGCTGTGGGGGGTGGAACTGTAGTAAATAGATCTGGTGGTGCTGTTATAACTGTATTGTTTTGTAATTTACACTCATACAATCTATTAAAATGGTGTTCAGTGTTAAGACAATCAGGAAGACCACCTAACATCCCATTTGAATCTAAACTAGTCCAAATCAGATTACTTATTATAATGTTATTTTTATATTCTGTATTAGTTATGTAACTGTTATATTGTTGTGCTCTTAGTTGTATATTATTTGCGCCTGGATAATTGGTTATATAACCTTGCCAAAACATAAAATTATTTAAATAAACAGATCCATTAACAATTAAGTCTAGAGGTATTATATATGGTGCTGTTGTACCAGGGATTATACCACCTGGAGCAACAGGAATAGGCGGGGTTGTGGTTATAAATGGATTATTGCTGTGAAGTCGGATAATATCTGGGGTAGCACCCCCTGGTGCGACCGCTGTAAGTGCCATAGCTCTTATATTATACTGATTTATGACTCTAATAATATGTGCACTTTCAGCAGCTGTACATTTCATTATAACAGCCTCAGACGAATTTACACCACCAAAATGGTTGCCTCTCACATTTAATAGTATTTTACATCCATGTAAAGGTATTAAATATTCATTCATAATAGGTAAATATTCAGGTAATCTTATATTATTTACATCTTCGTAAACATTTTTATAAACACATTGATAAAATGCTTCATCAATTTCAACTGCATATCCATCATTATTAAATACAGGGTACTTTAATCCAATTAATCCTATTAAAGTAGGGTGTACATTTGGTGTCGATGAGGTAATATATTCTGGGTTTTGTCTTAGATCTGCAGCATTTGGTAATACAATAGTTGGTAATCTACCATAATAATAGAACAATAATGCATGATATCCAATCATCACATCATATGTTGATGCTGATGTGTCACCTGCTTTTACTATTAACTTTTCAAATGTATTATGTGTAAAATCATCTGATTGTTGACTAGCTGCATCTCTAATTCTATTTGTTGTATTATTATTTCCTAAGTTAATACTTAAAACAGTTTGTATTATTTTTCTACTAAAACCAACTTGATACAACCATGATAAAAATTTATCATTTTTTATTTCCAGGTTATAATCAGGTTGTTTCGTAACGTATGGAATATTTATGATATTATTAAACCTGTTTGCAATAGGAGCCATTGCCGCCGGGGGGGCCCCGCCTGTGATTGATATTTCATCAATAGAGTTTTGAAATTGTCGTCTATACTCAGCATCTGTCATATACTCAACGTCTTTAAATCTATTTACATTTAATGGTCTAGTTATATTTTCAGCCATAGGGCGGCCAATAATAATTGATGATAATACTGATGTTAATGAACCATTTACTTCACTTGATGTAATTTTTTGATCTTTATCAATTCCATCACTCATAACCACTTTATTTTGTTTTAAATTTTCTAAAGTTAAATTATTCCATGATAATATACCTTTATTATCTAGAGGTGGAGGTGGTATTGCACCAGGAGCAGGAGCAGGAGCAGGTGCAGGAGCAGGAGGACTAACAGTAAATTTAGTAGTTAAATGTGCAAGGTTTAATAATTGTATTAATTTAAATGCAAAATATACAACTAAAACAATTTTATTATCATAATTTATTAATTTAACATCTGATTTAGGAAGTAATTTAATGCTTGATGGATTATAATGAGATAATCTAAATATTTTAATACGATTATTAATTAAATTTTCTAATGTTAATTTATCATCATGTTTTAATTCATTAAAACCAAAACTTGTTGTTTTACCTTGAGTTTGGAAAAAATTACTAACAGTATTAGTTAGTGCTGTTTTATTACTATTAACTGTTTTCAATGTATTAACATAATCCTCATATTCGGTTTGAATAGTTTTAAAGTCAGTTTTATAGTGCATTTGTTCAGGTGTTATTTTATATTTCTTATATATTAAAGTATCATCTAAACCTATACTATATTTTTTATTTGTTAATTGATTGTGTAATTTATCAATAATTTCTCTTAAATCAAAATAATCAACAACATCAGATTTACCACCACCAATGAAAAATTCATTATTTAAACCATAATAATTTGAATCAATTGTAAAACCTTTTCTTAATCCATATTGACCTGAAGAATGTGTTTTAAATGCTACTTTATTACTATTTTGTGTTACTATATTATTAGAAGAATCTACCATAACAGAATATATAGCATTATCACAAGAGAAAACTTCATTACGTACAAAAACACAATCAGACTCAATTAAATTAAATAATAAAATATTACTTTCATCATGGAATAATTCTTGTGCATTTACAGAATCATATTTATCACACCATGGTTGTTCATTTAAATTTAATGCAGAATTAACATAACTTTGAGAATTTTTTACTTTAGATTTTTTTTGATAAAAAGTATAATTACCCCAGTTCATATTATTTTTAACTTTTAAGTTATAATCACTATTTAAATAATGATATGTTCCATCATTATCAAGTCTATATAAATCAGGATATAATTTAGATTGTTCACTAGATAATTTAAATAAATCATTAAAATGAGTTGAAAAATCTAATTGAAATCTTATTTCTTTATTTAATTTTTTATAATCTGCCTCAGAATCTTTCTTAAAATTTGAATTTTCATTTAATAAACTAGAAGCTTGAATTAAATGAACGATATTAGTAGAATCACCATAATTATAAAATCTTGAATTATCAATTTCAGTATCTTTTTTAGTATATGTAAGACCTAATTCTAATTTATGTTTTAAATTTTGTTTTTTTGCTAAACCTAATTTTAATTTATTAGTAGTAGCTAATGAATTAATTAAATTAGTAACATATGGTAAACTAGATTTAAATGTATTATTTGTTAAACTTTCAATTAATTGTTTAACATAATCTAAATATTTTTCAACATTTTTAGTATATATATTATTTATTTTTGTTTTATTTGAATTTTTAAGTAATATATATATAACCATTAAATAATCTAAAAATGTATGAATATATATATTTTTATGTATATATGATGAACTAACATGAAATTCAGGTATATCTGAAACAGTTAATTTTAAGTCATCTATTTTTCCAAATATACTAGTACACATTGGATGAGTATCTAAAATATTAAAACTACTAAAATTTGGTACTAAATCAAAACTTTCTTTACATAATTCTTTATTAACATTTTTACGTTCAACATGTAATAAATCAAAATTATCTAAATATTTAAATAAAACACTTTTATCAGTTTTTGGTACAAGTTCTAATTTAGTTAAATCATATGCTTTTAATCCTAATTTTTTTTCATCTTCAGTTAATTCTACATGATGATTAGAATAATGATACATTACACTTTTAAAATCCATTGATTTATCTTTATTTAATACTAATGAATTAGGTACAAGTACTTCGTCTTGTGTGGGATCATTTTCAGTAGGATTTAAACCTTTTTTTAATTTAATACCAAGAGTACTAAAAACAGGAATAAATTGATTTTCACTTTGAATATTATAAGTTGAAACTAAAGATGGATTACCATAAACAATTAAACCAAACCCGGCATTAATACAATCATAATATTTTAATTTAACATTACTAACATCACTTCTAGAATTACGTGCATTATAATTAGAATAAAAATTACCAAGACCTAAACGTGAATATATAGTATACATATCATAAAAACAAAATGAATTTACATCTTTAAATTTTTGTAAAAAACTCGGGTTATATTTAACATGTGATATAGGAGTTTCATTTTTTAATTTAAAATTATAATTATCTAAATTAGATATTGAATAATCATGTGTTTCACCTAATTTCATCATTTTTACTATTAATAATTGCATAAATCTACATATACCATCATCACCATCATATGTTGGTGAGGAAGGATCAATAGTTTTTATGATTTTTATAACATCTGAACCAAATTTATGCATTATAGTTAAATCACTAAATAAATCAGTTTCTTTATCTGAATATAAATAATCTTCAATATTATCAAAATCAGTAAAAATACTTGGAACTGATTCTTTATTTGCTCTATTATGGCATCTTATTAATATATCACCAAAAAAAGTTATCCATTCAGAATGAACATTATATGCAGGTGCATCACTAAAAGGTTCTAAATCTAAATTTAAATTTTCATTATTTTTATTTTCAAAATTTTCTTGATTAAATGGTTCTGATGTTATTAATATTTTTTCATAATCTTTTGATTTATCAAACATTTCTAAATTTATAAATGAACTAAAGTAATTATCATTTAATGCATTTTTAAAATAAACGTCACTATATTCTAATTTAGTACGTTTATTAGCTTTCATATTTTCAATAGCAATATTATATAATGCATCTAAAAATAAATTAACTCTATTATCATCATTATGATTAAATAATTTAATATAATTTTGATATCTGTATATAGATTTTGTCATATATTTATATATATATATATAATATAGAAAAAAAAAATTTTAAATATTTTTATATATAAAAGTTTTTATATTTTTTTATCTAATATATAATATATAATATGCAGTGTAATAATTTTTATGGCATACCATTATGGATAATTATTATTATTATATTATTTATAATAATTTTTAAATCTTGTAGTATTTGTTGTGATAATGAAATGAATAAAGAAAACTTTTTAAATGTTACTGATATGAAAAACTATATTGAAAAAGTATATGAAATAACTGATGCACCTAATCAAAATAACTTACAAAATCAATTAAATATTTATAATTTTTATGCTGATTGGTGTCCACATTCAGTAAATTTTAAACCAATATGGGATGAGTTTCAAAAAGAAATAGAAAAAACGAAATCAAAATATAAATTTAATATAAAAACGTATAGTGTAATATGTGACGAACAACCAGAGTTGTGTAATAAATATAATATTCAAGGTTTACCAACAGTATTATATGAATATAATGGTGAAATAAAAAAATATTCAAATAATAGATCAAAAGAAAGTTTAATTAATTTTATACATGAAAATTATACAAATTAATATTTATACATGAAAATTATATAAATTAATATTTAAAAGTAAAGTTTATTAAAATAAATATATGAATTTTGATAATTTAGAATATAATTTATATAATATAGTTAATTGTGAAAATAATGAAAATGAAAAAAATATTAAAAAAAAAATTATTAAACTATTAAAATTTTTTCATCCTGATAAAAACTCTAAATTAGAAGATAGAATATATTTTCATATTATTACAGCTAATGAAATTTTATTAGATACTAATAAAAGACAAGAATATGATTTATATTTAATACAAAAACATAAAGATTATAGTGAGTTAATAAATACTTTTAAAACTGAAAATGCACTTTATTTTACACAAAATAAAGATGAAGCAATAATAAATTTTAATAAAAAAAATGAATCATTAAATAAATTTCATAATTATAATAATAATGAAATGTTATTAATTGATAATGATTATTTAAATAATATAATAAAATCTAGAAATATAATTCAAATAGAAAAAAATGAGATTAAAAGTAATGAAGAATTTAATAAACAATTTGATATTATAAAAAAACAAGTATTTAATAGTAATAATAATAATAATAGTACTGAAATTATACCATTAAATAGTAATAGTACAGATGATTTATTATTAGATAATTTTAATAAATTATATATTGATAATAATAATATTAATACTACATTTTATTTATAAATTAACTTTTTGTAATATTATTTATTAAATTAATAAATAATAATATAAATATTGTAACTAATATTAAAATTATAATATCTTTATTTTCTTCTATTAATGTAGATATAAAATCATTAATATTAGATTTTAAATATTTTTTTATTTTATTTCTACATTTTTTACATTTTTTTAAATGTAATATTATTTTCTCACAATTTATATCACAATCATTATTTTCATAATTTATATCATATTTTATATCATTATTATTATCATTATCATTATTATTATTATTATTATTTGTAAATCCTTCAATAGTAGTATTACTCATATATTCAGTAAAATTATTACTAATATTATTTTTTCCCCATGCTTCCTGTATTGTACAATAATTCATAATATGTAAAAATATAGATAATAATTTTAATAATTTAATTTTTTTTTATCCAATTTTATCTATTAAAGAATTTATAACTTCTAAACATATATTATTTATTATATTGTTATAATATTTATAACCAGTTATTTTACCTAATTTTATTATATCATTTTTAAATTTATTATTTATACTATAATTATTTATATCTATACTATTATTTATAATTTTTATTACTTCATAATTATTAATATCTTTTTCTATTATTGTATTTGTTAATATTGCTACACTTCCTAATAATATATTATACATATTTAATGTATTTGAATTATATGAATATGCTATATATAATCCTATTGTTGTTTCTTTTTTACAATATTTTAATGGAAACGCATTTGTAAATGCACCATCTATATAATAATTATTATTATATAATACAGGTGTAAATATTAATGGTATTGATATTGATATTCGTAATGCTACTATTATTGACATTAATGGTGTTGTATCAATACTAAATACTTCTTCTTTTAATTTTGTAAAGTTTGTACCTATTATTATTAATTTTTTATTTGTTAATTCAAATAATTCTTTAAATGTTATATCATCACAATTATATTTTTCTTTTAAAAACGAAATTATTAATGCTAAAACTTTTAATCCATTATCAATACCATTATTATCAATAATATTATATATATCAATATTAGGTTCTAATTTTTCAAAATTAATATTAACTATTGTTTTTTTTATTTCTTTTATACTATAATCTAAATTTAAAAAAAATGACAAAATAGCCCCTGCCGAAGTTCCTACATATGTTGTAATTTTTTTTAAATTTATATAATTTTTTTCTTCTAAATATTTTATTACACCTATAAATGATAATCCAAATATACCTCCACTACTTAAACATAATGTATCTATTTCCATATTATATTATTTTTAAGTTTCTTTAAATTAAAAAAAAAAAAATCTAATATATCATAAATGATAAATGCAGGAGACTTAATTAAACAACAACAAGAACGTGAAACACGTAAAGTTTTAACATTTGAAAAAATATATATAAGAGTAGAAAAAACAATAAATTCAGCAAGTATGGGGAATTATTTTTTTACATGGTATGAAATACCAGAGTTTATAGTAGGATTACCTATATATTCGTTAATAGAATGTATTAATTATATTCAAAAAAAACTATTAGAAAATGGATTTAAAAGTGAATTAATAGGTAATAATGTACTTATTATTACTTGGTATCCTAATAAATAATATTTTATGTTTTGCGTTAAGTTAAAGAAAGATTATATATATAATTATAATGTCAGATTCAAATTCATCTACTATTGAACCAAATTATTTAGGACAAAATAATGAAAATTTAATTAAAGATAACGATAATAAAAAAATTTTATCAACTGATACAGATTTTTATTTTAATATGATAGCAAATCCAATAAAAATAATAGATAATAAAAAAAATAGTGAAACCTCAAATATAAATGAATTAATAAATTCAGATTCAGACAGTGATAATAATTTAAAATATTCACATTCCTCAAAATCCTCAGTGTCTTCTAAACATTCAAAATCTTCACAAAAGTTAAGTGAATCTAAACAAGTAATTGACAATATTCAAATTTCATTACCCATATCAAATAAACCACTTTCACCACAAATACCACAACAAATACCACAACAAATACCACAACCAATACCACAACCAATACCACAACAAATACCACAACCAATACCACAACCAATACCACAACCAATACCACAACCAATACCACAACAATATATACCAATACAACAACCTGCGATACAACAATCAATACCAGTACCACATGTGGCACAATATACACAAAATAAGAATCTAAATTATACATATAATAATTTATTAGAACTAAATAATAATTTATCACCACAAGAAATAAAATTAAAAAAAATAGAATTTTTAAGAAAATTAGCTGAATTAAAGACAAAAGGGTATCAATTATCAAAAGAATATGATTTCACATCATCAATAGAAGAAATGGAATATGAATATGAGTTATTAAAAAGTTTTGTAAGTAAAAGAAATGGGATAAAAGTGTATAAAAACATATTATTACAAGCATCATCAGTATTAGAATTTTTAAATGATAAATATGATCCATTTGATTTTCATTTATCAGGATGGTCCGAACATATATCAGTAGAATCAGATAATTGGGAAGATGTATGGGAAGAAATATATGAAAAATATAAAGGAAAAGGGAAAAAAATGGCACCAGAAATAAAACTATTATATTTAATAGTAGTATCAGCATCAGCATTTCATTTTTCTAAAGCTCATACATCAAAATTATTAGGTTTAGATACTTTATTAGCATCAAATCCAGGATTATTAAGTAAAATAATAAATCCTAATAAAAATGAAGAATCTAAATTCATGACACAACAAGAAATTAATATAAAAAAACAAAATGAAGAATTAAAACAACAAGAAATCAAAGAGAAAATGAGTAATCAAAAACAGAAAGAAGAATATATTAAAAATTTAGAATCACAATTAAATAATTTAAATAATACACCAAATAATTTTCCTATGAATATACCAAATATTAATAAAATAAATATAAAAAAACCAGATAAAGTTGATAATATTTTAAATAAAATTCATAATATACAATCAAATATAAATAATAATGAAGATACACAAGATGAAATAACATCAAATGAAAGATTATTATCAGAATCAACAATAAGTGAAACAAAAAAAAGGGGTAGGAAAACAAAACCATCATCTATAAGTATAAAATAATAATTAAATTTAAAGAATAATTAATTAATATTTTAAATAATGAATGAAAATATAAAAAAAAAACGTGGTAGAAAACCAAAAAATATAATAAATAAAATAGATAATATAATAAATAGTGAAGACAATAAAAATACAGAAGATGAAAATATAATATTACATTTACCAATATCAATAAATAATATAAATAATTCAAATAATAATACATTAATAAATATTGAGTCATTAAATGAATCAACAAATGAGAAATATATAAATGATAGTGAATATATAAGTTCAGCAATAAATATAAATTCTAACATAAATAAAATAAATATACATATATTAAATTTTAATAAAAATACTAAATGTTGGTGGTGTAAATATAATTTTGAATATGATGCAGTACAATTACCAGAAGATTATTATAATGATACATTTTATTGTATAGGTAATTTTTGTAGTTTTAATTGTGTAAAAAGTTATAATTTAGATTTAAATGATACATTAATATGGAAACGTGAATCATTAATAAATTTATTATATTATAGAACTTATTCAAAATATATAAAAATTTCACCTGCACCACATTGGTTAACGTTAACAGATTATGGTGGAAAATTATCAATAAATGAATTTAGAATGAATTTTCATAATAATTCTAAAGATTATACTATTTTACATCCACCATTAATATCACGTCAAATGCAAATAGAAGAATCATATAAAATAAATAAAATAAAGGAAGTACCAATAGATAAAGTAAATAAAATTTATTCAGAAATAGATTCAGAATATATGTTAAAAAGAAATAAAAGTAATAATATACAATTAACATTAGAATCAACAATGGGTATAATAAAAAATAAAGTGAAATAATTTATTCAATTTTAATAAAAATATTAGAATTAAATTTAGAGATTTTATTTTTAATATCATGAATAATATTATTATGTTCATTAAATGTAATATTAAATGTTTGAAATAAATAATATGGTGCAGTTTCATATTTAAATGTATAAATATATTTACAATCTTTAAAATAATCATTAAAAAAAGTTTTAACATTGGATAACCCATCTAATGAAATAATACCAATTTTACTAATATAAATATTTTGTTCAATTTCATTAAATTTTTTTAAATATAATTCAGTAATTTTACATGTTAAATCATTATTATTAATAATATTATTAATATTATTAATATTATTATTAAAAAAAATCCATAATGAAGTTTTTTTATCATTTTTTTGTCTTTCAATATCAATAATATATATATATTTAGTCCATATATCTAATAAATTAAAATTATTAACTATACATAATGATTTAATAAAATTTTCAAACATTCTATTTTCAATAAAATATTTCATTAACATATTTTGTATTTCATCATTATTTATATTTTTATTATTAATTTCTTCATCTAAATAGGCTATTGAAATTTGAACAATTTTAGATTTAATATCAATATCATCAACTCTAGCAACCATAGATTTATTTAATGGTACAATTTTATTCCAACTATAAACTTTTCTTTTTTTTGTGGCATCTTGATAACTCATAATACCTGTATATTCATATTCTAATAATATACAATTAAAATTATATTCTGTTTTATTTGTAAATTCAACTAAAACTAATTCTCCAACTATAGGATCTGAATTATTATAAAACTGATTTATTAAACTCATTTATAATTAATATGTATTATATATATATATTTATATTACTTTTTTATATTATTTAATAAATTTTTATTATAATAATATATACCTTGTAAAAAACAATCCGCTAAATCGTCTTTTTTTTTTATATTATTTAATTTTTCTTTCCAATTTGTTAAATGTGAAATTAATTCATAACAATATTTAATACCTAAACTTTTTGTTAATTTATATTTTTTTGTATCATCATTTTCATTTTTCACTTTTATTAATTCTATTTTATCTCCCTCTGATGCAAGTTTTAATTTATTAGATGGTGATATAAATTTAACTTGTTGAATTAATGAGTTTGTAATTTTTTTATCAATAATACCACGTATTAAATAATAATCATAAATAGTAGACGCAATAGATTTCATACGTGGATTTTTAAATGAAGGTTGATTTTCAATTAATACAATATCTGTTTTTAATAAAGCAGGTTTATTTTCAAGACACATAATTAAATTATATTTAATATTATCAAAATTTAATAATTTTGAATTTTTAATTTTGTATTTTTGTAATTGAATTTGATTACATTCATTTTTAAAATTTTGTTTAGCATGAATATTACAATAACATTTATTTATATTAGTATTTATAAAACTACTTTTCTTTGAACATATATTATTATTTTTATATATATATTCACATGATTTTATATTATTTTTTTTATAACATTCTTCAAATATTATAGTTGTATCCAAATTTTTATAATGATTTTTACAATAATATTTTACTTCATTATTTATTATATTTGTATATAATGGATTACTACCACAAAAACATTTATGTTCATTTCTATTTGTTAAATCTATATTATCCCAATCTATTATATCCCATTTTAATATCTTTTTCTCATTTATTATAAACTCTTTTCGTGTTATTATACAATATGATAAATTTATTATTCCTACATCAAATGATAATATTATAGGATAAGACATATAATAATTATATATAAAAATTGATTTTTTAAATAATTAATTTAAATTTTTTATAAGTTTTATTATGAATAATAATACTAATCTTAATATTGTTATATATAATAGATTTCAAGCTTCTGTTTTATCTAATATTACTAATGATAATATTGATACATCTACTCCACTTAATATTATCTTAAATTGTATGAATGAAATTAATAAATTTAATCATTTAACAGGACAACAAAAAAAAGAATATGTTTTAACTATTTTTAATGATGTTATTAATAATAATATTTTATCTAATGAATTAACTAATAAATGTTTTAGTATGTTAGAAAATAACTTTATTCATGAATATATTGATAATGTTTATAAACTTATTAAAATTAATAATAATATTTCTAAATCTAAATGCTGTTTTTAATAAAAATTGAATAATAATTATTTAAAGACTTAATTTTGATATTTAAATAAATGACAAATATAAATTGGGATTTAATTGAATATATAGATTATATAAATATAAAAAAATATGAAATAGATAATTTACCATGTGGCATAAGTATATCAACAATGTGTGCATCATGTAAATTAAATACAAATATAAACATAATAAATATAGAAAAATATTTTCAATTAAATTTAAATGATATATTAACAATAAAAAATAATGATGAAAAAATAAAAACACTTTTACCAATTAAAAGTAAAAAAAAAAGAATTAGAAAAATTGAAAATAAAAAAGATATTTCTAAAAATTATTTTTATAATCAAATTACTATTGAAACTAGAATAAATCATGATAATGATCATATTTTTAAAATTAATATGAAACTATTTAAAAATGGATCTATTCAAATGTCCGGGTGTAAATCTATTAATGATATTAATATTGTTCTTAATAAATTAATTATTAGATTAAAAGAAATTAAAGCTATTAGAGAAGATAACAAAATTATTGAAAAAAATTTTATTTCTAATTTTGATATTAATGTTATTGATTTTAAAATTGATATGATTAATACTAATTATAAAGTTAATATACAAATTGATAGAGAAAAATTATATAATCTTTTATTACAAAAAAAAATTAAAGCTTCCTATGAACCTTGTATAAGAGCTTGTATTATTATTAAATATATCCCACCTATTGAAAATATTGACAATAAAGAAGTTAGTATTTTTATTTTCCAAAAAGGTAATATTATAATCACCGGTGCACGGTGTAAAAATCATATTTTATCATCTTATAATTATATTAATAATATCCTTATTAATCATGTTAATGATATTATTAAAAAAGATGATAAAGAAGAAGAAGATATTATATTAAATATTTATCAAAATATTATTAGAGAAATTGATGTAGGACTCATTAAAATTTAATTACTTTATATTATTTTATATTATTTTATTAAAATTTAATTACTTTATATTATTTTATTAAAATTTAATTACTTTATATTATTTTATTAAAATTTAATTACTTTATATTATTTTATTAAAATTTAATTACTTTTTTATATTATTTTATTAAAATTTATTTTTTTTGTTTATATACTAAATTATTAACAAATGGATTATTATTTAATGTTTCACTAATGTTTTGATTTATATAATATGATGCATGTTTTATTTCTGGTTTTCTATATTGTCTATTTTCTTTAAATACTTCTTCAGGTATTAATGGTTTAACAGAATAATCTAAATTTTTATATGGTATTGAAATATAACTATATAATATTGGATTATGTAATTTTACTGTTTCTTTATTAATATATGGCCCTGTTTCATCTTTCTTTCCATTTGGATTTCTATTGTATGTTAATATCTCTCTTTTATCTGATATTTCCATATTTTCAGCAGCTTCATGTGATATTTTATATTCTATTTCATTATGTATATTTCCTATATATTTATTTTCTATTATTGTTTCTTTTATTGTACCACGTGCTATATCATTATCATCTTTATTATAATTACCAAAATTTGTATTATATAAACCTCCTGATATCGGTTTTATTATCGTTGTTTGTTTTATTGTTGTTTTTGCTTCTAAATTATTATCTTTAATATATGTTTCTTTTATATTATTATTTAATGGATTTATATAATTTTTATTTTCAGTTGTTTCTTTTATTGTTGATTTAGCTATATAATTATTATCTCTAATATAATTACTTTTAATTTGTGATTTAACATTATTATCATAATTATTATTTTCATTAGTTTCTCTAATAGTAGTTTTTAATTTAAAATTATTATCTCTAATATAATTACTTGTAATTTGTGATTTAACATTATTATCATAATTATTATTTTCATTAGTTTCTCTAATAGTAGTTTTTAATTTATCATTATAATCTCTAATATAATTACTTGAAAATTGTGATTTAATATTATTATCATAATTATTATTTTCATGTGTTTCTCTAATAGTAGTTTTTAAT
>Ga0172367_10001259_pt1 | contig 37482 bp, 46 predicted proteins | sample Lak10m_FD_114542 | JGI IMG/M metagenome (GOLD analysis project Ga0172367, IMG submission 114542) | Freshwater microbial communities from Kabuno Bay, South-Kivu, Congo - kab_022012_10m | ecosystem: Environmental > Aquatic > Freshwater > Lake | place: Democratic Republic of the Congo: South-Kivu... | reverse complement strand
GGACATTGCTCACGGCTTGCGCCTGCCCACCTCGCAGGCTGAGGAAGTGAAAAAGCAGCAGGGGCACGCGCTCCGCTCCGAGATTGGCATGGAAGAATATTTCTCCATCCGCCCATTTGGCGAAGACCACGATGTCCGTATCAACCGCCAGGATCTGGCGCACATCATCGAAGCCCGCACCGAGGAAATCTTCGATTTGATCATGCAGGAAATCAAACGTTCTGGTTACGACGGCTTGCTGCCCGCAGGCATGGTGCTGACAGGCGGAACTTCCGCCCTGCCTGGCATCAAGCGCGTTGCCAGTGAAGTGTTGGGAATGCCCGTGCGAACCGCCCAGCCCGAAAACCTGACGGGGCTGGTGGATAAACTTGGTTCGCCCGCCTATTCCACCAGCGTTGGCTTGCTCCGCTGGGCAGCCACCATGAGACAGCATGACATCGTCGTTTCGGGCGAAACCAGAAGCCGCCGCAAGCCGAGAGGAGAACAAGGTATGGATTTTGACGCAATCAAGAATTGGATGAAGCGTTTGCTGCCATGATCAGGTAATCGGGTAATCAGGCGTTAGGTAATTCGGAGACCCTACTTCCTACTCCCTACTCCCTAATCACCTAATTACCAATGTACTAATCACCAATTACCAATTTACCCTTTTAAAAATCGTCATTCTCGTTTAAGATATGGCATTCCCTGCCAGGAGGAACAAATGGACTCGAACAAAAGAATTCCGAATTCCGAAACCTTTGCCCGCATCAAAGTGATTGGCGTGGGCGGCGGTGGACAGAACGCCGTTAACCGCATGATGGAAGAAGGCATTCAGGGCGTCGAATTTATCTCTGCCAACACCGACGCGCAAGCCCTGACCCTTTCGCGCGCTCCCATCCGCGTGCGCCTCGGCGACAAGCTCACCCGTGGACTTGGCGCAGGCGGCGACCCTGAGGTTGGTCGCAAAGCCGCCGAAGAATCATCCGATGAACTTTACAACGTGCTCAAAGGCGCGGACATGGTCTTCGTGACAGCAGGCATGGGCGGCGGCACAGGCACAGGCGCGGCTCCCATCGTGGCGCAGGTCGCCAAGGAATGCGGCGCGTTGACCATCGGCGTGGTGACTCGCCCCTTCACCTTCGAAGGCGGCAGGCGCACCCAATCCGCTGAAGCGGGCGTGGCGAAAATGAAAGAACACGCCCACACGCTGATTTCGATTCCCAACGACCGTCTCTTGCAACTGGCAGATAAAAAATCCTCCCTGCAAGACGCCTTCCGCATGGCAGACGAAGTTCTGCATCAGGGCATTCAAGGTATCTCTGAATTGATTACCACGCCTGGCTTGATCAACCTGGACTTTGCCGACGTGAAAGCCATCATGTCCGAAGGCGGCGCGGCGTTGATGGCGGTGGGTCGCGGCTCGGGCGACGACCGCGCCAAACTCGCGGCGGAACAAGCCATCTCCAGCCAACTGCTCGACATCACCATCGACGGCGCGCGCGGCGTGCTGTTCAACGTCACAGGCGGATCGAACATGACCCTGTTCGAGGTCAACCAGGCGGCGGCAATCATCCGCGAGACGGCTCACCCCGATGTGAACCTGATCTTCGGCGCCGTCATCGACCCCGAAATGGGCGACGAAATCCGCTGTACGGTGATTGCCACGGGCTTCGAACGCACAGCCATGCCCCGCCGCGCGCTGGAGCGCCCTGCCGCTCGCAGCGAAAAGCCCATCTCTGCCGCAAACACGCTGTTTGCCCGTCCCAGCGAATCGCTCAACGTCAGCGCGGAACACCGCTCTGTTGAATCCAAGCCCGCTTCGCAGCCCCTGTCCCACAGCGACGATTTGGACATCCCCACCTTCCTGCGAAATAGACGATAGAATTCGAACAAGAAAAGACCCTAAAGGTTTCAAAAACCTTTAGGGTCTTTTTTATTCCCCGTCAAATCCCAAAGAAAATGCAATTGCCTCATAGATTTCGCGCATTCTCTCTGGCGATAAATGGGCGATGAACGCGCCGATATTTTCTTTTTGAATGGTCTGGATGTTGTCGGTATTTACGACGCAGATTTCAGGCACGCCGTCATCTTCCGGCGTGAGAACAACCTCAGAGGGAATATCCCGAATGACGGTGGTAAGCGGAGCAACCGTTATCCCAGTCAGCAGAGGAATGGCAGAGTTGCGAGTCAACAACAAAACAGGTCGGCGCTTATTGGGGGCGCGAAACGTGTACCAATATACATCCCCTTGATTCATGATTCGCCCCACACCTGTTCTGTTTCCCACTCGGAAAATTCATCCTTCTTTGACGGGTGTTTGGCATATCCCTCGGCATGTTTTTGTTCCATGACCGCGGTTTTTTGATTCCTCAACGCAAGGTCAAGAACTTCTTTGGTCGGTTCTTCATTAAGAACCGTTACAATAACCCGCCGCAATTTGGGCAGGTCAACGGAATCAAGGATTCTCAGAATCCCTTTTTCGTCTGTGATTGCTTCGACAGTCTGTAACATACAAGCCTCTTTCTATTGCAGTCGAGATGATAGCCTTCAATCTTTTTCATAGTATAAACCATCCCCAAACATATTTTCCAGCGCAATCCCTGCTTCATTCTGCCAGCAGGTGTAATTGTGACCGCCGCTGAACTCGCGGTAGGCGATATCGTATCCGTTCTCCTGCAAAATGGGTTGCAGGCGGCGATTATCGTCCAGCAGCGAGTCGAAACGACCGACATCCATCCAGAGCTTGATTTCGCGTGACTGTCCTGCGCGGATCAAATCCACGGCGGCGAAGTCGCGCCCGTCCGATTCAAAGACTCCCGATTGGCTGATGACCTTGCCGAAAATCTCAGGCATTCGCAAGCCCGTGTAAACCGACATCAGCCCGCCGAAGGAGGCGCCCATTACGCCGTACGCGCCGCGATGTTTTGTCACATCCAGCAGGTTCAATTTCTTTCGCGCCAGCGGCAGGATGACGTTATCCAGCCACATGACCGTCGCATCGGAGCAGGCATATTCCACGCCGCGATGGTCTCCGCCGTTTTGGAGGAAAGCCAGCGCAATCGGCGCAATCCGCTTTTCATGAATCAGGTTGTCCACGATGAGATTCAACCTTGCGCGTTCGAGATAGTCCACGCCGTCGTAGATGACCAACAGGGGCACAGGTTCTTTGGTCGGCGGGTGATACAAATACACGTCGCGCTGCCCGTCGTCCGCGAGCATCCAGGTATCGACAAGATGGTGAGCCATCTTCCCATGCGGAATCTTTTTTCTGAATTCGGCAAGCGATGTGGGGGAATGCTCAGGCATGGAAAAGAAGTGATTGTAGTTTCCCAGACCGTTGTAAATTGTTTTTTCGTTGAGTGGGTCAGCAATGCGTTGCTTCGCGCGCGGCTGGTAAAAGCAATATTCGAGATACGCATCTGCGGGCAATTCCATCGCATATCCCCACAAGCCTGTTTCGATGCGCGTCATCTTTTGCGGATTGTCCTCCCAGCCGTGCAGGTCGTCCACGAGGCGCGGCGCAGACTTCCCCTGCCACACGAACGTGACTTGATTTCCCTCGATGAACGGGTTGCCGTAAATTTTTGCTTTTTCGATGAGCGGATGATTTCCCATAATTTGTATCATGAAGGTTTTCCTTTGTGATACTTCGTGACACTTTGTGGTTGAAAAAGTCACAAGTCTTCCCGCGTGATACCCGCGAATTGCAGAATAAAATCCGCCCCGTAGACTCGGCTTGGGGTTTGGAAACCAGCCTTGAGGTCGCCAGCCAGAATCCGCTTGACGATTTCGAGAGACGTGAGCGCGGTCAAATAATACGCTTCGGGAGTCCGCAACTTGGCGCGGACGGTTTGTTTCCCGTCGCTCACTTCGGCGATCAACAAACTAAATCCATTCTTGTTTTGCTCAGGCGTCGGACCCGGCGCAAAGAATTTCCCGATGAACCATTTGATCAAGTTCCTTGTGGCGCGGGTGTAGAGCAGTGCGCCCGCAAAATGGGTCAGGCGCATGATGCCGATCATCGCGGAGGGGAAGCCCATGTAGACCGTCACGTTGGGAATGCCCGTGCTGTGATACGCCGTGCTCACGTCGCCCCAGCCCATCGAAATCAGCCGCGTCGGTCCGCGCCCAAAATCCACATCTTTGATGCCCCATACATTCGGCACGCTGATAATTTTCCCGTCGCGGCGGATGCGTCCCTCGCGATGGCTGTTCTCGACTCCAGAACGAGCCGTGCCGCGTGAGACTCCGCTGCCGATGCTTTTGATATAAAGTTCAAGATGGGTCGCACTCGGAAGTTTGCCCGCCACATACGCGCTCAGGCAATCCGAGGGGACCACATCGAAGCCGCCGCCTGGCAGCAACATCACGCCCGCGCGTTTTGCTTCGTCGTCCATCGCTACCAACGCCTCGAAGCCTTCGATCTCGCCGCTGATGTCCACATAATGCCGCTTGGTGCGGATGCACGCCTCCGCCATTTGACGAAAGGTCAACACGAACGGACCCGCGCAATGCAGCACCGCATCTACTTCGAGCAGAGCCGCATCCAGCGCGGCAGTATCTTCGATGGAAAAGGCGCGATATTCCAAGCCAAACTTTTCGGCTTGCGCGCGCAGTTGATTTTCGTCACGTCCCGCGAGCAGCGGTTTCAATCCCTGCTTGACCGCCTGCTCGACGATCAAACTTCCCGTGTATCCGTACGAGCCATAGACCAGAAAATTTTTCATGACTTCTCCGTCCACGATGGATGCGCGTATTTCTTTTCGACAAGTTCCGCCGCTCTTTTTTCTTCGGAAGGGGATAGAACTTCGCTCTCGAAGCTGATTCCTAACTGGACCTCAAACCCACGAGCGAAAGCCTGGGCTGCTGTTCCCCAATCCTTTTTCTCCCCGATCACGGATTGAACCGTTGTGGCGCGCGCCAGCAATCTTTGCGCTGCTACTTCCCTTGCGGATTCGTCTTTGAATTTCAAAGCCTGGCAGATGCGCGTCAAATCCCCTGTGAGCGGAAGGGAGCCGTGCTGCAACACGCCTTCCTTCTTTCGTGCCTGCGCCGAGCCAATGAGCTTTTTTCCGTTGACTGTGATTTCGTAAGTCGAAGGCACTTCAAAGCAGACGGGATTTGAATTCTTCGTGGCGGGCTGGTCGGCGTGTTCTTTCATCTCGACTGGCAGTCCCAACTCGCGGACGGCGTACATCAACGCCTGCGCGATGCGATTGTAGGATTCCAGAATGCCGCCGACGAGCACGGGATCATCCTCCCGTCCTGTGACGGAGTAGGTGAGTTCGTCGGTATGCAGGATTGCCCGTCCCCCCGTTGCGCGGCGAACAACGTCCCAGCCGCGAGATTTCAGCCGTTCCATGTCCACGTCCGCAAAAGGCTGGGCGTGTCCCAAAGACAAGCAGGGTGGATTCCAGGAATACAAACGCAAAGTCGGTTTTGATTCCCCGCGATAAATATGCTCAAGGATGGATTCGTCCACAGCCATGTTCCATGCGCCAGTGGCTGGGGGAGTGTGTAAAAGTCGCCAGGTAGTCATGGATGTATTTTACCTGAGATGCCTTTGGGAACGGTGGAAGGGATAAATCAAGTGTATAATTTCGACATGGCAACACCAGCGGTATTTCAGGTTCAGCCGGTTCTCACGCGCAAACGAATTCCGATGAAGACCATTCGCGCCATCGTCCGGCATATCGCGGAACGGTTCGACCCGGAGCAAATCATCCTGTTCGGTTCATACGCTTATGGCAAGCCAACCGCCTGGAGCGACGTGGATTTGCTGGTGGTGATGGACGTGCCGGAAGGGGATGAAATGGAGGCAATCTTGAAAGTGGCAGATACCCTCCCGGACCTGCAATTCAGGGTTGATATTATCGTTCGCTCGCGCGCGGTTCTCGAAAAACGGAAGCAATGGGGCGATTGGTTCCTGCGCGAAATCACGGCAAAGGGAAAAGTGCTATATGAAAGAGATAACCAAAGAGTGGGTATCTAAAGCGGAGGGCGATTTCACCAGCGCGGATTTGCTGATGTACGCGGGCGAAGTTCCGATTCCCGATACCGTTTGCTTTCATTGCCAGCAATGCGCCGAAAAATACCTCAAAGCCTGGCTACAGGAACATGACCTCGAGTTCGAGCGAAAACACGACTTGCTCCCGCTTCTCATCTTGTGCATGTCGCTGGACGAGGAATTCAAGACCATAAAACGTGACCTGGAAAGACTGGACAGGTACGCGGTGGTCGTTCGGTATCCCGGCGTCATTATCAAAACCGATACCGCCGAAGAAGCCATCCATGCGGCGGAGCGCGTCCGCCGTTTTGTGAGGGATAAATTTGGAATCGAGTAGCGGGCGGATATGCCTTTGTTGGAGGAAATTCTGAATCTCAAAAATGCCATTTTGCTCGTCTCCCTTTTACTTACCGCTTGCGGAGCAGCCGCCCCGCAGGTGACAGTCATCTCTGAGATGACTGTCACCTGGACGCCCACTGTCGCACTCTGTCGCGAAGTTTTCAATCGCGCCGGAGTATAATAACGGCATGAAAAAGAAATTCCGCCCGCGTGTTCGCGCTCTCAGGCTTGCCGCCAAAGTCCGCCAGCGACTCTCTGCGGAGTTGGGTCAGCCTGTGCAGGTCGTCATGTTTGGTTCTCAGGCGCGCGGCGACGCAAAAAAAGATTCCGATATTGATTTGCTGGTTTTCCTGCCGTCGCTGGAAAGTTCCATGATGTACCTTGCATTCGATGTCGCATGGGAAGTAGGGCTTGACGCGGGTAAAGTGATTCAGGTCGTCCCTGCGGAAAAAGGGGAGTGGAAACGCCTGTCCGCTTCGCCTTTTTATCAATCTGTAATGCGCGAAGGGGTTGCCGCATGAACGCCGAACCGTATGACAAAAAAGCGCTGATTGAATACCGCCTTGAACGGGCGCATGAAGCATTGGACGACGCGCGTTTAATCCTTGCGAAAAAGGGAAGTCATGCCAGCGTGGTCAATCGCGCCTATTACGCCATGTTTTATGCGGCGCTTGCCTTGCTCATCACCATCGACAGAGGCTCGTCCAAGCACCAGGGCGTGATTGCGCTTTTTGACGAGAACTTCATCAAGAAAAACATCCTGCCAAAAGAATTGGGAAAATTATTTCATCGCGCCTTTGAGATGCGCCAGGCGGGAGATTACCGCGATATGTTGGTTGTGACAGAAGAGCAGGCGGCTGATGCGGTGAATTCGGCGATTAAATTTGTAAACGCCATCGAAGAAAAACTATCGTAAAACAAGTGAGGGAATTTTATGAAACGCGCCTCCGTTCTCTTTCTTTTTATCCTCCTTGCCGCCTGTGCGACGCCCGCCCCGCAGGTGACGGTCATCTCTGAGATGACTGTCACCTTGACGCCCACCGCAACCGTGACCGCCGCGCCTACCCTCACTCTAACCCCCGCTGTCCCCGCGGAACATCAGGAAGTATATAAATATCTCGACCCTAGCTTTGTACTGGAGACTGGCGCGGCGAATGCGGACGGGGTGCGCGAGATTATGACCACCAATCAACTGGGGGAAAAGGTAACAGTCGCGACAGTGGATGCGAGTGGGGTCGTAGAGATAGGGGATATTTTGAAATATAAATTGACAATGGATGTAAAGGACGAGAGTTGTCAAATACCTCTTGAAGTGTTGAAGGATGGAAGAGGAGTGGTTGGGCAGGCTGCTTCTTTAACTGCCCCTTTGTCTGACAGGAAGATGACTTCTGGAAAACTTGAAAAAGTTGGTAATTGGTTTAACGGGTGGTCGCCTGAGTCAGAACAGTATTATTCTGAGCATCCAGAGGAAGTGCCATATGAGTTAGTTGGTATGTGTTATGCCCTTGGACCTTCTGATAGGGTTTATCCTGTGAGGGTCTACAGGTGGTGGGATGGTGTTAAGTATATTGATCTAACTTATGTGTATAGGCATACCGATAAGCAAGAAGAACTACCAGATGATGCCTGGGAACCAGGAGATAGGTATCGTGGGAGCGAGTTAGAGGGTGATGGAACCATAAATCAGATAGTGATTCTACTTAAAGACGCTAAGATGAACGAGGGTATGGAGTTATGGAGGAAAACTGGAATTATTCCTGATTGGCTTGATAAATCCTTATTAGTTGGTACAACTCACAATAAATGAGGGGGTAAAATTTATACATTTTGAATGGTTAGAAACTTGTTTGGATTGCGTGGATTGACTTGTTGGCATGTTTCTTATTTAATGGGGTTATGAGGTTAATGCGATGGGTGTTGGTGGGGTTGATTTTACTAATAGTGATTGTTGGAAGTGTGCTAATTTGGATGGGGGGAGGGTATTATGCGCGAGCCATATGGTATGTGCGGCAGCACCCAGAGACGCAAGTAATATTTAGAGCAGAGAAAAATCAAGGGGCAGTCGCTGGGATATACGCCGGAGTGTGGAGGGATAAAATATGGCTATGGAGAGATGGCTGGCTGCAGGGGTATGGGGGAGAAGACGAGGTGGACGCAGAGTATATCGCTGGATGCAGCGCCCCCAATTATGATGAGACAAAGATGAAGGCAACTGCTGTCGGGAGTATAAATGGATTTGGTGAGTTGGCAAGAAAAGGGGACTTTGTGATGCTAACTTTGAGTCGAGATGGAGAGCAAAAAATAATAAAAATAATGGGGTCTGATTACTGGATATTTGTCGGGGACAACCGACTGGAGGTGCAGTGTAATGCGAGGAATTAGGGGTTGGATAATACGAGTGGGTGTGGTTTTGATGATGATCCTGGCATTGGTAGTAAGTGGACAACACTCGACAGTTTTGGCTGGGGGGTGCAGAGAGGATGGGGAGTATTGTTACACGGAAGCTTTTACTGGAAAAACGATTTGTAATTATGATAATGCATTGTGTTGTGCTTTGGCTGGGGGGTGCCCGGAGGGGGAGACGAACGTGACTGGGTTTGCGCCGTGTGCGGGGTTTCCGAGCAATTACAGCGTGAGTTGTATGCCTAATACAGAACTTGGGTCATGTCTGTCAACAAATTTTCGTGGTACTTGCCAACAATACGTTCCTGCCAAGTGGGGTGGGTGTAGCGGGGGATGTCAAATTAACTGTGGATGCTGTCCTCCAGGACAGACTTATCAATGCAGCGATATAACTAGTACATACAATGTTGTGGACGACGGGAGCGCGCCGAGGTGTAGAAATTATCATTCACCGCACTGGCGCACGGCGCAAGTGTCGCTTCCCTCAGGGCGACACTTTCCCGTTTTGTCAAGCGACTTTGCTACAGCCATAATGTGTATCTAGACACAGGGAACACCTGCTCGACGGCGACGCCGTGGAATCTGGGAGGACTGAACTTGTCTTTGCGCGGGACCGCATATAGCGCAAGCGTAGGTTACATGGCTTCGGAAAATTCCTTCCATGCCTGTTCAGCCTTCGCCTCATCCATCTCTTCCAGCGGCGGCTTGACCGACCAGCGCGGAAGATCAAACAATCGCGGCAGGAGGGCTTTGAGGACGATGGGGAAGGGAGCATATTTTTCGAGGATGTGACGTTGCTCCGTGACCCGTGCCTGAATCTCAGTTGGGTCTTTGCCTTGCTGATATAAATCCCAGACTTCGCGCAGTCCATCGGAGATGATATTGGCAGGCGCGGTGATGGCTCCCTGTGCGCCATTTTTGAGCGCGTGATGCAAATATGAGTCCGTGCCGTTGAGGACGAGCAGGTCACTCCCGAAGCGTTTGCCCAACTCGACGGCGAAGGCTTCGTCGTGCGAGGAATCTTTGATGCCTGCAAATTGAGTCGGGAAGGCGTCTTTCAGGCGGGCGAGCAAATCCAGTGAGAAGCCGACGCCCGTCATGCCGGGGATGTGATAGCCGAGCAGGTATTTGTCTTTTGGCACGGCTTTGCGAATCAACTCGCTGAACCATTTGAACAAGCCTTCGTCGGTTGGTTTGCGGAAGTAATACGGCGGCAGAACCACCACGCCGTCGTAGCCGATGTCGAAGGCAAGTTTGGTCAGGTCGATGGTTTCGGAGAGGCTGGGAGTCCCCGTCCCTGCCAGCAGGCGAAAGCCTGGGAGTTGCTGACGATAAACCCGCGCCGAACGCAGCAGGGTTTCGCGTTCTTTTGGAGAGAATGACGGACCTTCGCCAGTTGTGCCGAAGAGCAGGACTCCGTGACAGCCACGGGCAGCCAAAAGCCGCAGGAAAACAGGAACAGCTTCGAGGTCGAGGGTTGAATCGGCTTTTAACGGGGTAACCGCCGCAGCGTAGATTCCAGCCAGTGGGTGCAGATCAGGCATATTTTTTCTCATCCTTTTTTACAAATTTTCGCGCGGCTTCGTGGGGCGGTTGAAGCGGTTTGCCCTGCTTCTCTGTCAGGTAGTGCTGGTGGTCGAGCACCCACATGTACATATCGCCCTCGGTTTTATCGGGAAAGTCTTTGAGGATTCCGCTCTTGCGAATGACTTCGACAATGGGCATGTACACGGTGTCGTACCAGTGCGCCACGGCGTCCTGCTCTGAAATGTCGCGCAGATAGTCCAGTCCCATGAAGTAGCGATGCACGGCAATATGCTCCAACATGCGCTCGAAACCGTCGGGGATGGTGAGTTTGATATTTGCCTCGGGACGGATATCATCCAACGCGGTGCGCTCCAGAAAATCGACTTTTGCGCCGAGAATTTCCAGGTCTTCGGGTTTGATGTCCGGGCTGAGGTTGACGCGGGTGGCGCATTCGCGGATTTCGGCTTCGATGAATTCCTGTCCCTGTTCGCGGGCGACGGAGACGCGATGATGCCCATCGACCACAAAATAGACGTCGCCCACTTTGTAGAGGACGACGGGCGGCAGGTAAATTTCCTGATAAAAGGCGCGGTCCACTTTTTGCCAGCGGCTGGCAAGTTGATCATCCTTTGGCAGGAAGGCGCGGTCGAATTCGTGATAGCGGTTGAGGCTGCCCGCAATCTGTTCCACGCGGATGGTTTTTACGCCGCGATAGATGGGTCCGCCGACGCGGAGTTTTTCCTTCACTTCATCGTAGGATAATAATTTTGTGGGCTGACCCGAAAGCACGGCAAATACCTGGTTGATGAAGGATTTGAATCGCGCCCGGCTAAAGTCGGCGCGCACGCGGGAGTTGAGTTCTTCTGACATTTTTCTTCTCGCAGTTAATGACTTGCTTCGATAATTTTGTAGGGATAGACGTTTACGATTTTTGTGATGCCAAGCGTGGTTTCAGGGCTGGCAAGGTTGCGCCGATAAAAATGGGTGTGGCCATGAAACAGGTAGCGCGGCTGGGCGGCGCGGACGAGCCAGGTGATGGCTTTTAATCCGTGATGGGCTGGGTCGGTATCGTCGTGAATGCCGAAGGGCGGCGAATGGCTGATGAGGATGTCGAGCGCGCGCCCGTATTGCATCCGATTTAATATCAGGCGCGGCAGAAGCCTGAACGCCCGCAGGTAGGCTTCGGCTTGGGTGTATTGATTGACCCCATCAGGGCGGTAGCGGATGGAGCCGCCGAATCCGCCGACGAGAAATTTTTTGTGACGTATAATTTTTATGTCCAGGTTCGATCCGCCCTCGGCGTGGGCTTTTTCCGAGTTTGGGTCAAAGCGCGGGTCGTGATTGCCCGGAATATAATACATTGGCGCATTAACCATCGTTACCAGGTATTCGAGATAGGCGTAGGGCATATCGCCGCACCCTAGAATGAGTTCCACATCCCGAAAGTGCCCGTTCGAGGAGAGGGTGTAGATGCGTTCTACTGCCTGGTCGCTGACCGCAAGGATTTTCACAGTGAACTGATTTTGCCGTAGAAAGGAAATCCCCGCAAGACCCGTTTGCCTACAAAACTGCAATTGTCTGGTATTTGCAATTCCCACCACTGCACACTATAATTCAACGAAATCGGTGTATACCGCAGGAGTCTTCTCTGGAAACAAGAAACATCACCTCTCCCATTGGATTTGGCTCGGAAGATAGTTCTCTGCCCCGTCAACAACTTCAATCCGGCATCACGCTGGTTAGCCGTTACAGTATTCAGGATGTAATCGGCGTTGGCGGCATGGGCTCGGTTTATCGCGCCCGCGACTTGCACTTTCCGAATGTGGTCAAACTGGTTGCGGTGAAAGAGATGATCAACTCTGCGCCAGATCCGCTTGTGCGCCAGACCATCGTTCAGAATTTCGAGCGTGAAGCCAATATGCTCGCCACGCTCAATCATCCTGCCATTCCCCGTATTTATGATTATTTCACCCAGGATGACCGCTCTTATCTTGTCCTGGAGTTTGTTCACGGCAAAGACCTCGAAGCGGTCATTGCGGATACGAACGGATTCCTGCCCGAAGACCAGGTCATCAGTTGGGCGATTCAGTTGTGCGATGTGATTTCATACCTGCACGCGCATAAACCAGACCCTGTGATATTCCGCGATATGAAGCCGTCCAATGTGATGATCAATCACAACGGCGACGTGATTCTTGTGGACTTTGGCATCGCCAAGACCTTCCAAAGCGGGCAAAAGGGGACAATGATCGGGACCGAGGGGTATTCGCCGCCCGAGCAATATCGCGGTGAAGCTTCTCCGCTGGCAGATATTTATTCCCTGGGCGCAACCCTGCATCATGCCATCACGCGGCGCGATCCGCGCCTGGAGCCGCCCTTCTCCTTTGCAGAACGTCCCGTGCGGCGCATCAACTCGAACGTTTCGAATGAGTTCGAGACAGTGATTAATGTCGCCCTGCAATATAACCCTGCGGATCGTTTTCCCAATGCCGACGCGATGAAGGACGCATTGATGAACGTGGCGCGTAAGACAGGCGCGTTGTCCAAAATTTCCGCCGCCTTGCCGATTGCATCGAGCGGCAGCGGTATCAAACCGCTTTGGTCGTTCAAGTGCGAAGATGAAATTCGCGGCACGCCCACCCTGCACCAGGGGATGCTATTCATCGGATGCTATGATAATAATCTGTACGCATTGAACGCCGCGGACGGACAATTTCAGTGGAAGTATGCAACCGAAGGGGGGATTGTCTCACGCCCGATTATTTTCGATAATAATGTTATCTTTGGTTCCGAAGACAAACGCCTGCATGTGGTGGGGATGCGCGCTGGCAAGGTCGTGTGGACTTATTACACGGATGGGAAAATCTATTCCTCGCCGCGCATTGCAGATGGGCACATTTTCTTTGGCTCGGAAGACCAGGACCTGCACGCGGTCAACGTCAACAGCGGACGCGCCATTTGGAAGTATTCGACGGATGCCCCGATCTACTCGACGCCGGTGATTGCCAACGAATTGATCTTCTTTGGCAATGAGGCGGGCGGGTTGTATGCCATCGATTTTCGCGGCGGTTTGAAATGGCGTTTTCAGGCAAAACGCGCCGTTACGTCCTCCCCGGTGCATATGGGACAGGCGGTATATTTTTCGTCGGTGGATGCGAACCTCTACTCGCTGGACGCGGGAAACGGGTGGCCCATCTGGAAATTCCGCCTGGGCAAAGGTTCCATCTCTTCGGTGGCATTTGCCGACAACCTCGTATTTGTCGGCGCGGCGGATGGGTTTATCTATTGCGTCGATGGACGAAATGCAAAGGAAGTCTGGCGCTTTCGTACCGAAAACCAGGTAAGCAGCTCGCCGGTTGTTTACAAAGATTCTGTTTATTGCGGCTCGGTGGATGGTAATATGTACTGTCTCGAATATCGCACGGGCCGCCTGCGCTGGAAATTCGAATCAAAAGCCGCGATTACAGGCTCGCCAGTTGTTTTCGACGATATTGTATATTTTGGCTCTACAGACCATCACGTTTATGCCTTGTTCGCCTAAAAGGAGCTCCCGTGGCTGACTTCTTTCAAAAATTGTTTGGAATAAAATCAAAGACAAAGGATCAACCTGCCCCTCAAAAGCCGGTTGATCTGGCTGTGACTGCTCCGCTTTCGGACCAACAGATCAACTCCATTCTGATGAACCAGTATTTGAAATATGAGATGAAACAGTTAATCGCCAGCGTGGGGCAGTCGGTTGGCAAACAGCGCGAACACAACGAAGACAGCCTGCTTGCCCTGACCTCCACCATCTCCGGTGGGACAGAAAGCATTCCCTTTGGCTTGTACATCGTCGCCGATGGCATGGGCGGGCATCAATTCGGCGAAGTGGCGAGCAATGCCGCCATTCGCATCATGGGCGGCAATATTACCAAGAAGTTCCATTCGTATCTGTTCGATCTTCCCACGCAAGTGCTCCAGGAATCGTTGCAGGAAGTGATGGAAGAATCGGTGATGGAAGCGCATCAATATGTTCAGCGCGAGGCGCCGGGCAGCGGTACCACGGTGACGGCGGCGCTGGTCTTGGGGCAGCAGGTGACGATTGCCCACGTGGGCGACAGCCGCGCCTATTCCATTTTCCCCGATGGCAGGGTCGAGCTCATTACCCGCGATCATTCCCTGGTCAAACGGCTGGAGGAACTCGGTCATCTCAGCAAGGATGAAGCCGCCAATTTCCCGCACCGCAATGTATTAATCCGCGCCCTGGGACAGGGTGAGGCGCTCGAAGCCGATATCTTTACCGTTCCCTTCCCGCAAACCGGTTATCTGTTGTTGTGCAGTGACGGCTTATGGGGAGTGCTCAATGATAAGGATCTTTATCGCATCATTGCCGAAGCGCCGAATTTGCACCGCGCCTGTCAAAGCATGGTCGAAGCCGCCAATGCGGCGGGCGGACCTGACAATATTACCGTCGTTCTTGTACAAATGATTGGATAAGCATGTCGCCAACCCCTTCGGATTATTACGCTGTCCTCGGCGTCTTTCGAGACGCCTCACAAGAGGAAATCAAGCGCGCCTATTTCGACGCGGCTCAGCGCCTGCATCCGGATAAGAATGTCGCCGCTGGTGAAACCGAACTTTTCCTCGAAATACAACAGGCGTATGAGGTTCTTTCGAATCCCAAGCGGCGTAACATGTACGACGCCACCCTGCCTCCCGAGATCGAAAGCAACCCCGTTATAAAATACGATGCGTTGTTCAGCCGTCCCAACCTCGTTCGGTTGGGTGAGCCGCAGCTACTTTACATGCTGCTCGAAGTTGCCCCGCGCGAGGAAAAGGAAAAACTGCCCTCGCCCCCGCTCAATATTTGTCTTGTGCTCGACCGCTCGACCTCCATGCAAGGCGATAAGATGGACATGGTGAAAGCCACCGCCATCCAATTGCTTCGCAGCCTGCGCCCGGAGGATGTATTTAGCGTGGTAGCCTTCAGCGACTTTGCCGAAGTTGTCATCCCTGCCGCGCTCAATACCGATAAGAAAAAGCAAGAGGGGCGTATTCAGATGATCTACACATCGGGCGCCACCGAAATCTACAACGGCTTGAAGGCGGGATACCAGGAAGTGCGCCGCACGGTTGATCCCTCGCGCGTCAATCACATCATCCTGCTGACGGACGGGCATACCTACGGTGATGAACAGGATTGCCTGAGGCTTGCCGAAGAAGCTGCCGCCCAGAATATCGGCATTAGCGGCATGGGAATTGGCAGCGACTGGAACGACATCTTCCTCGATGCCCTTGCCAGTAAAACGGGCGGCTCCTCTGCCTACATCTCGACTCCCAAGGACATCCAGCGCCTGTTGGTCGATAAATTCAACGCATTGATCAGCACTTACGCGGATGAGGTGGTTCTTGAATTCGAAGAGCAGGAACACATCAAAGTGAATTATGCATTTCGTCTGCAGCCCGACGGCAGTTCGGTCGCTCTGGCTGCGCCCATGCGGCTGGGACCGATTCTACGCGAGACCCCTTTGCAGGTATTGTTCGAATTTGTTGTCAACCCATCCGCATTGAAAACAGGGATGTTGACTCTGTTGGACGGCTCATTGAAGGTTTCCATCACAGCCCGCCCCATGCCCGTTCCCCCCATTCGCCTGAAACTTAAACGCGAGGTTCATTCTGACCCATCGCCTGAGCCGCCGCCAACCCGCATTTTGAGCGCGCTTTCACGTTTAACCCTGTACCGAATGCAGGAACGCGCGCGTACCTCGGCGGATGCTGGTCAATTCGATGCGGCTGCCCGCCAACTGCAAGCCCTTGCAACCCACCTGCTTTCAAAGGGAGAACATACCCTTGCCAAGACCGCTCTCTTTGAAGCGGATAACCTCGAAAAAATGCACGCCTGGAGCGCGAGCGGCAACAAGGATGTCAAATACAGTACCCGCGCACTTTTATTGGGTGGCGTAAAGGAGAAGGATAAATGATCATTTGTTCAAATTGCAAGCATACCAACATGGCGGGCGCCATGTTTTGTTCGGAGTGCGGCGCCCAACTGATTGGTAAAGATACCCTCACCACCCAGAATATTACAACCGAACAATTCGAGAACGTTCATGACCGTACCCCCAGGGACGATACGTATCAGCCGTTTGACGGCAGCGACGCCTGGGGCAGCCTGCATCTGCTCGATACCGGGCAGGTGCTTCCGCTTTCGACGCGGAATGAATTCACCATGGGGCGTGTCAGCGAAGGGCAGCCGATCATGCCCGATATCGACCTTTCGCCATATCAGGCGTATGCGGCAGGGGTGTCGCGTCTTCACGCGGTGATTAAACGCGATGGCAGGCGCATTGTTTTTATCGACCTCGGCTCAGCCAACGGTACTTATATCAACGGGAAACGCCTTGTTCCGAATGTCGAGCAGGTACTCAATCACGGCGATATTGTCGCGCTTGGAAAATTGAAACTTCAAATTCTGCTCAAGAACGTCTAGAAAAAGGATTCTGTCATGCCATATTCCGTCATTTTACATGTTGCGGGTGAAACAGCCATTTTGGGCGAAGTGGATGAATTGCCCAAACCCACCGACAACATCATCGTGGTCTCGAATCCTCGCCAGCGTGACGGCAAGGACCTGCATTATATTAATAATAACGTTGTCAAGGTCATCTGGCCCATTCCCAAGGTAAACTTTATCGAAATCCTCGAGAATGCGGAAGATGAAAAGATCATTGGCTTTGTGAGGGAATAACGCCATGCCCGAAGTAATGGAACGCCGCCGTATTCTTGTGGTGGATGACGAGGAGCGCATGGTGCGCTTTATCCGCATGAATCTCGAACATGACGGTTTTCAAGTCAGTGAGGCTTTCAACGGCAAGCAAGCCATTCAAAAACTGCGCGATGTGACCCCCGACCTGATTCTGCTCGATGTCATGATGCCCGACCTCGACGGGTTCGAAGTCTTGGAAACCGTCCGCGAGATTACCAATGTCCCCGTCATCATGTTGACCGCCAAAGGTGAAGAGGATGACCGCGTGCGCGGCTTGGAGCGCGGCGCGGATGATTACGTCACCAAACCCTTCAGCCCGCGCGAACTGGTCAGTCGTGTGAAAGCCGTTCTACGCCGTACCGAAGGCGCGACAGGGTCGATGCACGGTCTATTGGAAATCGACAAACGCCTCAAAATCGACTTTGACCGCCGTGAAATTTGGCTGGAAGGTAAACTCGTCAAACTTCGCCCGACTGAATACCGCCTGCTTTTTCATCTTGTGCAAAATGCAGGCTGGGTGGTTTCGCACGACCAGTTGCTGCAAAAAGTGTGGGGTTACGAATATCGCGACGAGCCGCATTATGTGAGGCTTTACATCAACTACCTGCGCCAGAAACTGGAGAAAGACCCCGCCGACCCCAAGTACATCCTTACCGAGCGCGGCGTGGGCTACAGGTTCGTGGATTTCAAACGCGCAAAAGAATAAACCCGTTTTCTAACGAAATAAAGACAAAACGCCTGCGTTTTTTTAACGCAGGCGTTTTAAATTAAGCACATAACTCAAATTACCCAAAAGGAGGTACCTATGTCAAACTTAATTCGTTGGGAGCCTGCTCGTGAAATGATGACTTTGCGCGACGCCATGGATCGCCTCTTTGATGATGCTTTTACGCGCCCGCTCCGCCTGTATGATGGAAGCATGTCGATGCTTGCCGTGGACATGTACCAGACCGATAACGAAATCATGGTCAAAGTCGCCATCCCTGGCGTGAAGGCAGACGAGGTGCAGATCAATGTTACAGGCGAAGTGCTCACCATCAAAGGCGAGTCCAGGGATAAGGAAGAAGTGAAGGAGAAGGCGTATCACATCCGCGAACAGCGCTGGGGTATGTTCAAACGCATAATTCCCCTGCCCGTCGAAGTGGTCGCAGACAAAGCCAAAGCGGATTTCGAGAATGGCATCCTGACCGTCACACTTCCCAAAGCTGAAGAAGTCCGTCCCAAAACCATTGCCATCAAGGCAAAGTAATATCACCCCGTTTCTGGAAAGGAGCCGAGCCGTTAGGTTTTGGCTCCTTTTTAATTCAAGCCGTCAAGGGGGTAAAATAGCAACATTTGAAAGGCAGATGTGTATGAAGAACTTCGACCCAAAATATAACGACTTTCCCAAGACCGAAATTCATTGCCATCTCGAAGGCGCAATTCGCACGCAGACAATTATCGACGTTGCGCGTGAATATAATTTAAAACTGCCCGCCTACGAAGTCGCCGCACTCGATAAGCATGTCAAAGTTCTCGATCAAATGCGTGACCTGCAAACTGTACTGGATGCTTTCGATATTTTCCAGAACAGCATTACTTCGCCCGCAGTGGTGGAGCGCATTGCCTGGGAACTGTTCGAGGATTCTGCGCGGCAGAACATCAAATTGTTTGAAGTCCGCTTTTCGCCTGATTGGGCGTTTCATGGTCATAACCTTGATTGGGATGAATCGCTGCAAGCAATTCTGCAGGCGAAGGAACGCGCCGAAAAAGTGTTCGACATGGCGATTGGTTTGATTGCCATCACCTCACGCGGCATGGGCGCAGATTCCTGTGCCAAAACGGTGGATTGGGCGATTCACAACCGTCAGCATATTCAAGCCGTTGACCTTGCCGATGGGGAATTGCTCTACCCGATGCAGGATTTCGTCAAGCCGATTCTGAAGGCGAAGAACGCGGGGTTGAAGGTGACGATCCACTCCGGCGAGGATACGCCCGCCTCGGCAGTTTGGGACACCGTCCACGCCTTCCAACCTGATCGTATCGGGCATGGCGTCCACTGTATCGAAGATATGAAAGTGGTGGACTTGCTGCGGGAGCGCGGCGTCACGCTCGAAGTCAATCCCTGGAGCAATTATCTGACCAACTCTGTGCCGACGATTGAAGCGCATCCGCTCAAAGCATTGTTTGATCTGGGTCTGCGCGTAACCATAAGCTCTGACGATCCAGAAGTCTTGGAGACAAACGTCAACAACGAGTATCGCATCGCCCACGAAACCCTTGGCATGAGCATGGATGATATTGCCGTCTGTAATCGTTATGCGTTTGAGGCTTCATTCATCGAGTCAGCCGCCAAACAAAGGATTTGGGATCGGTATTTTGCCCCTGTTCCGCCTTTGTGACCGTCGTGTTTGAGGATGACTTTTGACTTCAAAATTCAAATTGACCGATTCGGAGCCATTGAGGTATAATTCCGCGCCACAAATTGACAGCCAGATCCCTGAGTGGGACTTGCAATCATCTACAAATAAGGAAGTATTTTCGAATGACCAAGAGAACATATCAGCCCAAGATCCGCCGCCGTGTTCGTGTGCACGGTTTTAGAAGCCGCATGTCCACCGCCGACGGACGCAACGTGTTGAAGCGTCGTCGTTTGCGCGGACGTCATCAATTGACCGTCAGGTCCAATGAGCATGTCAAGAAAGTCCGTTGGTAGGTCTCTGCGGCTTTTTTGAGCAGGGACACAATACGAGGTGCGGGTGCAGCGTAAATTTCGACTGACCCGATCTGAAGATTTCAAGCGGGTGCGGCGAACCGGTAAGTCTTATGCCCACCCGCTTGTTGTGTTGGTGGTACAAGCCTGTGACATGTCCACGAATGTGCGCGTGGGGGTTGCCGCAGGGAAAACGACCGGCAGCGCAGTTCATCGTAACCGGGCGAAGCGGCTTTTGCGTGAGGCATTGCGACCCTACCTGAGTTTATTTGCCTCCGGCTTCGACCTGATCCTGATTGCCCGCCCCCCGCTTGTAAAAGCCACCCTGCAAGATACCCGTGCCGCGCTGGACGCCCTGTTCCGCCGCGCAAAAATTCTCCCCGCGGATGAATCCTGAAGAAGAATTCCATTTACACGATTATCCCAACGAACCGCGTCTGCGTGATCTGCCGCGTACGCTGGTAAATTTGCCGCGCATTCTTGTGCTGGCATTGATTCGTTTGTATCAAATGCTGGTTTCGCCGGGACTGCCGGCAAATACCTGCCGTTTTTATCCGTCCTGTTCGCATTATGGCTATCAGGCAGTTTATAAATATGGCGCGTTCAAAGGCTCATTCATGGCTGCCTGGCGCGTACTGCGCTGCAATCCCTTCAATCCCGGCGGATACGACCCCGTTCCCTAGCAATTTTCACATGACGATTTTTTATGTCATGTACGATGAGGAGAAGGTACCAACTTGAACACAAAAAGATTGATTTTAATTGCGTTGATTGCGCTTGCCGCACTCGCCTTAAGCGCATGTTCGGGCGCCCCGACCGCCAACAACTGGTACGGACTCGCCGCAGACGCGGAACACGCCTACATTGCCGGCGGTTCTTTTGTGTATGCAGTGAATTTGAAAACCGGCGCCGAAGTCTGGCGTTATCCCGCCGAAGCCGACAGCAAACTTCTTTTTTATTCCACCCCCGTGCTTACGGCGGATGGTCAACTGCTGGTTGGCAGCGCAGGCACAACCCATTCCTTCGTCAGCCTTGACCCAGCGACAGGCAGCGCGAACTGGTCGGAAACCTTCGGCAAAGGCACATGGCTGGCTTCACCGCTGGTTGTGAATGAAACCATCTTTGCGCCCAATACCGACGGCTTTCTCTACACCCTTGATCTGAGCGGCAGGGAAGCCGCCGCGCCAATCGAATTGGGCGGCGCGCTCTGGGCTACCCCAGCCACCGATGGAACGCTGCTCTATGTTGCCTCGTTGGATCATCATGTCCATACCATCGATCCTGCGCGCGGTACTGTCTTGCAATCCATCGACCTGGGTGGGGCGGTGCCGGGCAGTCCCGCTGTCGGCGCTGATGGCGCATACGTTGGCTCGTTTGCTTCCACTGTCGAATTCATCCAGCCCGATGGCAGCCATGAAACCGTCGCCAAAGCCGGTAATTGGGTTTGGGGTTCGCCCGTTATGGATGGGGAAACGCTCTACTATGCCGATCTCGATGGAACGATTTATTCGCTCGATATCCCCAGCGGCAAGCAGAATTGGGACGGCGTCAAGCCCGACGGCCCGATTGTGGCAAGCCTGCTTCTGGCTGGCGACCAACTCTACGCCGCAACCGAATCGGGAAGTTTCTTCGCTTTGGACCGCGACGGAAAGATCGTCTGGGAAAAGACCCTCGACAAGGCGGTCTACACGCCGCCTGTTGCCTCGGGCGATTTAATTCTCGTCGCCCCTTACCAGGCTGATATTGCCCTCGCCGCCTATGACGTTCAGGGCAAGCAAGCCTGGACTTTCACGCCTGCCAAATAAGGAAACTGACCCATGTGGGATACCATCATCATCAACCCCATGACCAACCTGCTCCTGTGGATTTATGCCTCGCTTGGGCACGGTCCGCACATGTTTGGTCTGGCGATTATTCTATTTACCATCCTCATCCGCGCTGTCACCTGGCCCCTCAACGCCTCGCAGGTCAAGGGCGCCCAAGCCATGCAGGAACTGCAAAACGACAAGGATTGGCAGGAAATTCAAAAGAAATACGCCAAGGATAAGGAAAAACTGGCGCAGGAACAGATGCGGATTTACAAAGAAAAAGGCATCAACCCGTTTGCCTCCTGCCTGCCGACCCTGATCCAATTCCCCATCATCATCGGTTTGTACCAGAGCATCACCCGCGCGCTTTCCGCCACCCCCTTCGACATGCTCAAACTGGCGCGCACCATCTACCCCTTCCAGGATGTCGAAAGCATCATTCCGCTCAACAGCAAATTCCTGTGGATGGATTTGGGACGCCCTGAGTCAATTCAGATTTTGGGATTTGCCCTGCCGACTCTAGCCATCATCGTTGCGCTGACCACTTACGTCCAATCCAAGTTGACCATGCCGACCTCGACCAATCCCAACGACCAGAGCGCGCAAATGTCCGGCATGATGAGCATTTACATGCCGCTCCTGCTTGGTTGGTTTGCGCTCAATTTTGCATCGGGCATTTCGGTTTACTTCATCACCAGCAACCTGCTGGGTATTGTTCAATATGCCGCTACTGGGCGCGCCAACTGGAGCAGCCTGATTCCCGGCGGAAACAAAAACAAAAAATCCCCCGCGAAAAAATAGGGAGGTCCTATGAGCGATAGAACCACGCTTGAGATTATTGCCCCGACAGTCGAAGAAGCTCTTGCACAAGGGCTGGCGCAACTGGGGCTGACCGCAGACGCCGTTTCGGTAGAAGTGTTGGACTCGGGCAGCAAAGGGTTGTTTGGATTTGGCGGACGCCAGGTGCGCGTGCGCTTGATTGTGAATCCGCCTCCTGGAGAAGTCGCGCCTGTTGCCCCGCCCAAGCCCAAACCTGAACCCGTCCGACGGGCGGAATCAACGCCCAAGGTGAAGCCACAGCCCAGGGAAGCAAAACCCCAGCCGAAGGCAGAATCCAAGCCCGAGCCTGAGGTCAAGCCTGAAGTCAAACCCCGCCGAGTCGAGAAGAAGCCCGCCGTGGCTGAATCTGTTCCCAGCCAGAAAATCGAGAGCCACAACCCCGACCCTGTGTTGGACACGACCGAAGCCATCGTCTCCAAATTGATTTTTCATCTTGGGATGCAGGCGCAGGTCTCAGCTCATTACGATGAAACCAGCACCGATGACCGCCGCATCATTCAAGTCGATATTCATGGCGACAACCTGAGCGCGTTGATTGGGCGTCATGCCGAAACGCTGACTGCCTTCCAGCACGTTGCCTCGCTGATGGTTGGCAAACAGACCCAGCAATGGGTGCAACTGGTGGTGGATGTGGAAGGCTACCGCGAACGCCGCGAAAAGCAGGTGCGCCAGATTGCCCTGCGCATGGTGGAACAGGTCATCAAGACCGGGCGCAAAGCCACCCTCGAACCGATGACCTCCAGCGAACGCCGCGCCATTCACATCGAACTGCGCGGACATCCCGCTGTCACCACCGAAAGCACAGGCGAGGAACCGCACCGCAAGGTTGTGATTTTGCCGAAGAAGTAAAGTGAGTAATGGGGGATGAGTAAAAAGTAACGAGTAAAAAGTAAAAAGGACTGCCGTAGGGCGGTCTTTTTTACTTGTATCTCGCATCTCGTAACGCTTTCCCCCTACGGTATAATCTACTCATGCTTAATCTTGTCTCCCTTCAACCTGTGGATTATCTTCTTATTGGTCATGCCACTGTCGATATTACGCCAAGCGGCAATCAACTGGGCGGAACGGTTGCCTATGCGGGACTGACAGCGCGGGCGCTGGGGCTGCGCGTGGGAATTGTCACTTCTGTCGGCAAGGATGCGCCGCTGTCCGAACTGGACGGTATCCCAATCGTGATCGTTCCGTCCGAGCATAGTTCCACCTTCGAAAACATCAAAATTACGGGCGGGCGAAAGCAAATCCTCCATCATCGCGCTACGCCGCTGACGCTTGAACATATTCCGCAAGTCTGGCGCAACACGCCCATCATCCACCTTGCGCCGCTGACCGATGAGGTTGACCCCTCCATGGCGGAACATTTATCGGGTTCCCTGCTGGGCGCCACGCCGCAAGGTTGGATGCGCCGCTGGGATGAAACAGGGCGGGTATTTGCAAAACCCTGGGATGCTGAAAATAGCGAGCAAGTCCTTCGCCATGCAGGCGCGGTAATTCTCAGCGTCGAGGATGTCAACCGTGATATGGAACTTGTCGAAGATATGGCGCATCGCACCCGCCTCTTGTGCCTGACAGAAGCCGAAGCGGGGTCGGTGCTTTATTGGAACAGTGACCGCCGCCGCTTCCGCCCCCCGCAAATGCAGGAAGTGGAAGCGACAGGCGCAGGCGATATTTACGCGGCGGCATTCCTCACACGGTTGCATCATACCCGCGACCCGTGGGAGGCTGCGCGGTTTGCGACCCAACTTGCCGCGCATTCCGTGACGCGGATTGGATTGAAGAGCATCCCCACTTTGGCGGAAATCGACGAATGTTTGACGGAGGTATTGAAGTGACGCGTATCTATACGCTGGTGAATCAAAAGGGCGGCGTGGGAAAGACCACGACCACCATCAACCTTGCCGCATACCTGGCGCAGTTGGGGCAGCGCGTGCTGGTCGTCGATTTGGATCCGCAAGCCAACGCCACCTCCTGCCTCGGCGTGGATAAACTCGGCGTGACGGGCGGAACGTACGAAGCCCTGCTTGGCGAAGCGAACATCGCCTCTTTTGTCCTGCTCAATGAAAGACTCAAACTTTCGCTTCTGCCCTCTTCGCCGTCTTTGGCTGGCGCAGAGGTGGAATTGGTGGATGAACTTGCCCGCGAAGTCCGCCTGAGAAAAGCCATTGCCCCGCTTGCCGATAAATATGATTATGTGCTGGTGGATTGTCCGCCTTCGCTGGGACTGTTGACCGTTAACGGGCTGATGGCGGCGATGGACGGCGTTATCGTTCCCGTACAATGTGAATACCTCGCCCTCGAAGGACTCGGGCAATTGACCCAGACCATCGAGCGGGTGCGTTCCCTGCTCTTCCCTGAATTGACCGTGCGCGGCGTAGTCTTGACCATGTTCGACAGCCGCACCAACCTCGCCAACGATGTTGTTTCCGAAGTCAACAGGCATTTCCCCGAACAGGTCTTCGCAAGCGTCATCCCGCGCAGTATTCGCCTGGCAGAAGCCCCCTCGTATGGCTTGCCCATTTCAGCATACGCGCCCACCTCGGTTGGCGCGGCGGCATACGAAGCGCTGGCAATGGAATTGCTGGCGGGCGATAAAAAATAACCACAAAGCGCCACAAAGGGACACGAAGGTCATCCTTCCAAACCCGTTGTGAAACTTTGCGATCCTCCGTGGTGAAAAGGAATAACACATGGCTCAACGAACAGGACTCGGTAAAGGATTGGACGCGCTGATCCCCGCTGGGGGGAAGGCGGCTCCTGTGGTTTCTGCCCACGCGGCGGGGGGTGTTCAACAGGCGGCGGTGGATTCGATTCAGCCCAACCCGCGCCAGCCGCGCATCCACTTCAAAGAAGAGGATTTGGCAGAACTGGCGGCATCCATTCGCGAGCATGGCATCATCCAGCCGTTGATTGTCACGCCCAAGCCCGACGGCAAATTCATCCTCATTGCCGGGGAACGCCGCTGGCAGGCTGCCCAACGCGCCGGCTTGCGGACGGTTCCTGTCATCACGCGGCAGGCAAATAACCAGGAGATGCTCGAAGTCGCCTTGATCGAAAACGTCCAACGCGCCGACCTGAACTCGATGGAAGAAGCCGAAGCCTACCGTCAACTGGTCGAGGAATTTGGACTTTCGCACGAGGCGGTGGCAAAACGAGTGGGCAAGAGCCGTGTGGCAGTCACCAACACCCTGCGCCTGCTCGGTCTGGCGGATGTGGTCAAACAGGCTTTGGTGGACGGTAAAATTACCGAAGGTCACGCTCGCGCACTGCTGGCATTATCCACGCAAAAGGCGCAAACCTCTGCCATGCAAACGGTGATTAACCTCTCGTTGAACGTCCGCCAGACCGAGGAGTTGATTCGCAAACTTGCAGGGCAGAAACCGCTCAAGGCGAAGAAACCAGTCCAAAGCGCAGACGCCCACGATGTCGAAAAAAGACTCCAACGCAGTCTCGGCACGAAGGTCGCTTTGAAGCATGGCAAAAAGGGCGGAACTGTCACCATCTATTATTATTCCGATGAAGAATTGGATGCGCTGTTGGAAAAATTGACGTAATCTTTGCAGGGGTGGAGAAACCCCGCCCCTACGGAAAACATATGAAACTTCTCTATAACGCCAAGGTCTACACGCTCGATGTTTCCCAGCCGCAAGCCTCTGCCTTGCTGTTGGACGGCGGGCGAGTCCTTGCAGTGGGGGAGAGGGACGCGCTCGAAGCCATCTCGCACGGCAGGGTGGAAAAACAGGATATGCAGGGTAAAACCATTTTGCCAGGGCTGACCGATGCCCACTTGCATATTCAACACTACGCGCTTTTTCTCGGAAAAATCGACTGTGACACACTCACGAAAGAAGAGTGTCTGCGCCGCGTGGCAGAGCGGGCAAAGACTGCAAAACCCGGCGAGTGGATTCTGGGTCACGGCTGGAATCACAACGCCTGGGTTGTGGGTGGCGAGTTGCCCACCGCCGCCGACCTGGATGGGCTTGCTCCAAATAACCCCGTTTATCTCACGGCAAAATCTTTGCACGCCGCCTGGGCGAACACTTTTGCGCTGAATTTGGCAGGCATTACTGCCGAGACGATCAACCCCAAAGATGGCGTGATTCAACGTGACTCTGCGGGACGCGCGACAGGCGCGCTGCTCGAAACCGCCATGTCGTTGCTGGATTCACTTGTCCCCGAACCCTCGCTCGCCGAAATCGAAAATGCCATCGAAGCCGCGCAGCCCGTTTTGTGGAAGATGGGGCTGACAGGCATTCACGACTTCGACCGCCGTAAATCTTTTATGGCTTTGCAACACTTACATGCGCAGGGCAGGCTAAAATTGCGTGTGAATAAAAACCTGCCGCTCGACAGCCTCGACCACGCCTTTGAACTCGGTTTGCGAACCGGCTTTGGCGACGACTGGTTGTGGATCGGTTCTCTCAAAGGATTTATGGATGGCGCTTTGGGACAGCGCACCGCGGCAATGTTCCAGCCTTACTTGAATGAGTCTGAGAATCGCGGTATTCTTAACATGGACGGCGAGGAACTTTTCGAACATTGCCGCCGCGCTGCCGATGTTGGGTTGAGCATGACCGTCCATGCCATTGGCGACCGCGCCAACCATGAAGTATTGAATGCCTACGAACAACTTCGCAAATATGAAACCCAAAAGGGATTGCCGCGCTTGCGCCATCGCATCGAACATGTCCAAGTCCTTCATGCCGACGATGCGCCGCGCTTTGCCAAACTCGACGTGATTGCATCCATGCAGCCCATTCATGCGCCGTCCGACATGCTGACCGCCGACCGTCTTTGGGGGGAACGTTCGGCGCTTGCCTATGCCTGGCGTACGCAGTTGGATCATGGCGCTGTCCTTGCTTTTGGGTCGGATGCGCCCGTAGAATCCCCCAACCCATTTTGGGGATTACACGCCGCCATCACCCGCCGCCGCGCCGACGGAAGTCCCTCTGCCGAAGGCTGGTATCCTGCCCAAAGGTTGACCCTGCCCGAAGCCTTGTCCGCTTTCACCGTGGGAGCCGCCTATGCCGCCAATGCCGAACAACGCCTTGGCAAACTTGCCCCAGGTTATCTTGCTGATTTGATTGTGCTCGAACAGGATATATTTTCCATCGATCCCGATGAACTCTTGACCATGAAACCCAGCGCGACCATGATCGATGGAGAATGGGTGTTTCAATAATTTTCAAACGAGAAACCTATGTCACAAAACCTTCCCAAATTGACCCCCGAAATGCTGATTCCCCGCATGGGCGAGTACATTGTCCAAAAGGGATTGATCACCGACGAGCAATTGCAAAAGGCGCTTGCCTACCAACAGGAACAGGTTGCCCTGGGCGTGCATTGTCTGCTGGGTCAGGCGCTGATGGATTTGAAAATGCTCCAACGCGACATGCTCGACCAGGTGATCACGGAGCAGATCATCCAACTGCGCTCGGCGCTGCAATCGGCGAACCGCAATCTCGAACAGCGGGTAAAAGAGCGCACCTCCGAGTTGAACGAGGCGTTGCAAAGGCTCTCCGAGTTGAACCAGATGAAGGCGAATTTTGTGGCGAACATCTCCCACGAACTTCGCACACCGCTGACACATGTGAAAGGCTATCTCGAACTTTTGGTGACCGAGTCCCTGGGCGGCATCTCGGACGATCAGCGTCACGCCTTGCAGGTGACGCAGCGCGCCACCAACAAACTCGAAAGCATCATCGAAGACCTGATTATGTTCTCGCTTGCCTCGCGCGGCGAAATGAGCATGAGATTGGATCAGGTGGATATTCGCCGCGTCGTTTCGCTTGCGGTCAAGTCGTCCCTGCCCAAAGCCGAGGAACGCGGTGTGCAAGTGCTGGCTGCCATTCCAGAAACTATTCCCCCCGTGCAGGCGGATTCGGAGAAGTTGGGTTGGGTGTTGAATCAACTGGTCGATAACGGAATCAAATTTACCCCGTCGGGCGGCAGTGTGGTGGTTTCTCTCAAGGAGGAGGGGCGCAACCTCGTCCAGGTCTCCATCACCGATACGGGCATCGGCATTCCATCCAGTCGTTTGAAGGAGATCTTCGAGCCTTTCCATCAACTGGATGGTTCTTCCACGCGGCATTACGGCGGCACGGGCTTGGGGCTTTCTCTCGTTCGCCAGATTGTCGAAGCGCACGGTTCCCTGCTGGATGCGCAGTCTGTGGAAGGAAAAGGCTCCACTTTCAAATTCCCTCTGCTGGCAGTGCGCGATTAGCATGGACTTACAAACTTTATCCACCTTGCACTCCATCTTTCGGGAGGTCCAAAAAAAACAGGATTGGAGAACCGCGCTCGATACATTGTTTGTATCTTTGCGCGCAGCCTTTGTCTTCGATAACGTCGCCATTTACCTGGAAGACCCGAAAACCAAAGGCTTGGAGGTGGTGTACGCGCGCGCTGTGGGACGCGGAAAAACCGCTGAAGCAGATGCCGTATGGGGTGAGAGCGTGGCGGCTGAGGCAATTGCAACCGGCAGCATGATTCTACGGGAACCCGACAGACGGCACACAAACACCGAACGTTTGGGAATGGCGTTTCTTCTGGCTTTTCCGTTGTACATCGGCACAAAACTGAGCGGGGCATTGGTTTTTGTCCGCTTTGGAGGACCGCAATACTCGGAACTTCACATCGAGATTGCATCCTTGCAGGCGTTTTGGGCAGCCGCATTAATCGAGCGCCGCGATTTGCAGGAAGCGCGCACCGAGTTGAATTCTGTCCAGCGGCAGATGCGTTTGCAGGATGACTTTGTTTCCACCATTTCGCACGAACTTCGCACGCCGTTGGGGTTTATCAAGGGCTACAGCACCAGCCTGTTGCGGGAAGATACGGTTTGGGACGATGCCACCCGCCGCGAATTTCTAAACATCATCGACGAGGAAGCCGACCGCCTGACGCGCCTGATCGAGGATATGCTCGAATCGGCGCGGCTGCAAAGCAAGACTTTGCAATTCAAGTTTTCTCCCGTGCGTATCGATGCCCTGGTGCGTGATGTGGCGACCCGTATCAACATGCACCACCCCGAATTGAAGGTCACTTTCGATTTCCAAGCCCTCCCGCCAATTCGCGGAGATGGAACGCGGTTGTCCCAGGTCTTCGAAAACCTTTTCAGCAATGCGGTCAAGTATGCCCCCAATTCGGGGGTCGTCATTTCCATGCGCGCCGCGATGGAAAAGATTCGCATCACTTTTTCAGACGGCGGCGAGGGGATTTCACAGGATTATCTGCCCTTCATCTTCGAACGCTTCTACCGCGTGCCGGGAGAACGCACGGTGACCGGCACCGGGTTGGGATTGTATATTTGCAAGCAAATTGTCATGGCACATCATGGTAATATTTGGGTAGAGTCGGCGTTGGGCAAAGGCACAACCTTTGTCATCGAACTGCCTGTTGAACCAATGCTTTGACCCACCCTCAGATTCGTTTATATCAAGGAGAGCGTTATGTCCAAGCGTATTTTGATCGTGGATGATGAGCCTCGTTACCTGCGTCTTTTGGAGGCAAACCTGCGCACCGAAGGATATGAAGTCGCCACCGCCCAGGATGGAATGCAGGCGCTGGATGTCTTCTCGATGCAGCCGATTGACCTGGTTCTCCTGGATGTCATGATGCCGCGGCTCGACGGTTTTGGCGTCTGCCAGCGGCTGCGCGAATTTTCGAATGTGCCGATTGTGATTTTGACGGCGCGCGGCGAAGAACAGGACCGCGTGCGCGGACTCGACCTCGGCGCCGACGATTACCTGGTGAAACCCTTCTCAGCCACCGAGTTGCTGGCGCGGGTGCGGGCAGTCCTGCGGCGCGCTCATGCCCCTTCCGAAACTTTGGGACAGGCTCGCTTTTTCCTGCATGGCAATCTCAAAATCGACTTTGCGCGCGCCGAGGTCTGGCGCGGCGAGGAACTCATTTCCCTTTCTGCCACTGAATACCGCCTCCTGTTGCAATTTACACATCATGTTGGCAGGATACTCACTTCGGAAGACCTGCTGACCAGTGTTTGGGGCGCTGAATATCGAAACGACAAGGAAATTCTCTGGGTCAGCATTGCCCGCCTGCGTCAAAAACTGGAAGAAGACGCTCACGCCCCGCATCATATTGTCACGCGTTCAGGGTTGGGATACTTGATGCCGCCGGTAGAATCCTGACCCCCGCCATAGGATAGGAAGCAGTCCATGCCTGATAAGAAAATCCTCATTGTCGATGCAGACGTCGCCAGCCGTAACTTTATTGCCCGTCAACTGATCGGTCAAAAATTTGAAATCATTCAGGCTGGTTCCGGCAAAGAGGGGTTGATCTGCGCGTGGCGCGACCACCCGCACCTGGCTGTTATCGATCCGGTCATTATGGATATTACCGGCGAAGAACTGGCGCGGAAGTTGAAACAAGACCCGCGTACAGCCAACATGCCCCTGATTGCCCTGAGCGGCGATTCTAGCGCAACGCGGATCAGGGCATGTCTCGACGCGGGGTTTGGCGATTACATCCCCAAATCCGGGCAGGCAATGCCTGCGCTGCTCGAAACCGTAAACCGCCTGTTGGGGATTTCGGAGATGGCGGTCAGGCATGGGGGCTTGTTGATGGTATTCCAAAGCGCAAAGGGCGGCGCCGGCACTTCCTCCATCTGTGCAAACATTGCCATGAACATTGGACAGAATCAACCCGAAGCGCGGGTGGCGGTCGTCGATCTGGTTTTACCCATTGGGTCGATTGCATCCATCGTCGGGTATGAAGGCTTGCAGAACATTGTGGACATCTCCGATCTGCCCACAGAGGACGCCACCTCGAATTTCTTTCGCAATTCGCTGACCGAAATAAGCGCCTGGCGCTTTCATCTGTTGGCGGGGTCGCCCGACCCCGAAAGCAGCATCCACTTGAAGGCAGGGAGAATTGTGGATGTCATTTCCGCCTTGAAGGATGCGTACGATTACGTCCTGGTCGATATTGGACGTTCCCTCTCGCGCATCACCCTGCCGCTCATCCAAAACGCCGATCTCAATGTCCTGGTGATCAGCACAGATTCGAGCGCGATTAAATTGACGAAAACCGTTTTGGACTACATGAAAAACAAGGGCGTAAACAGCGCTTCGCTATTTGCCATTCTCAACCGCGCGATTGGTTTGGAAGGTTTGAGCAAAGGGGATGCCGAAAAGGCGCTCGAAATACCGATCAAGTCTGCTGTGCCCTACCTTGGCGGCAACATGGCGCTTGCCAACAATCAACACCAGCCTTTTGCGTTAAAATTCCCCAAAGACACCGCCTCGATTGTTTTCCAGGAGGCAGCAAAGGAAATGTCCACTCTGGCTCGTAGTTTACGGGCGAAATAATAATCTGACCGGCTGGCATTCCTGCCAGCCTGCAAGGGATTACTGCCATGACAATCGAATACGACGATAAGGGTAAGTACTATACGGATATTGTAAAAAAACAGCCTGTGCCGGTGGTTGTTCAGACTGTTACCCATCTCCTGCGGGGGCAGGTTCATGTCCGCGAGGGGGAACGCTTGAAAAACGAACTGGAGCGCAATGAAACCTTTCTTGCCATGACCAACGCTTCTGTCTATGGCGCAGATGACAAGGTGCTGTTTACCGTGCCGTTCATGGCTGTCCAGCGCGCGCAGGTGGTCTGGATTATGCCCGTGGCGGAAGAACAGCAAAAGGATTTGAGCGAATGACCGTTCTTAATTCGCCGTCTCCCAACAGAATGACAGGGCAGGACCTAATTCGGCTGAAAAAATACCTTGCCGACAACCTGATGCGCGCGCTCGAACAAGAGGGGGTTGCCCCAGACCAACGTCCCGCGTTTGTCAAACAAAATATTGCCCTGGTATACGCCCAGACGCAATTGAAACTTCCCGAAGACCTGCGCAAGCAAATCTTCGAACAGGTTTTCAATGACCTGCTCGGTTTTGGTCCCATACAATCCCTGCTCGATGAAGAGGATATTTCCGAGATTATGGTCAACGGTCCCAAGAAAATTTTCGTCGAGAAAAAAGGGCAGTTGACCAAAACCAATATCACCTTCGACGACGACGACCATGTTTTGCGGATCATCGACCGCATTGTCCTGCCGCTCGGACGCCATGTGGACGCGGATTCTCCCACCGTCGATGCCCGCCTGCCCGACGGCTCACGCGTCAATGCGGTGGTGCGCCCGGTGGCAATCGACGGACCGTCCATCACCATCCGCAAGTTCAAAAAAGACAAACTCAAGGTCGATGACCTCGTCAATTTCGGCTCGCTCACCCGGCAAATGGCTGATTTTTTGCAGGCATGTGTCAAAGCGCGTTTCAATATCGTTATCTCCGGTGGGACGGGTTCGGGCAAAACCACCTTGTTGAATGTGATGTCGGGTTTTATCCCCGAAAACGAACGCATTATCACCATCGAAGATGCCGCCGAATTGCAGTTGCAGCAGGATCATGTCATGCGCATGGAAACGAAGGTCGCCAACGCTGAGGGATTGCACGCGGTCAGCATTCGCGAACTGGTCAAAAATTCCCTGCGGATGCGTCCCGACCGCATTGTGGTGGGCGAGGTGCGCGGCGGCGAGGCGCTGGACATGCTGCAAGCCATGAACACCGGGCACGATGGCTCCCTGACCACCGTTCATGCCAATACGCCGCGCGATGCCATCTCGCGTATCGAAACCCTGGTTTTGATGGCTGGGATGGATTTGCCGCTCAAAGTGGTGCGCCAGCAGATCTCATCTGCGGTGGATTTGATCGTACAACAAACCCGCCTGAAAGATGGTCAGCGCAAGGTGACAGCCGTCACCGAAGTGGCAGGCATGGAAGGCGATATCATTGTGTTGACCGACGTGTTCAAATTCAACCAGACCGGCGTTTCGGCGGAAGGAAAGGTGCTCGGCGAAATCTCTGCCACCGGTATTCGTCCCAACTTCACGCCGCGGCTTGTGGCGGCTGGCTACTCGCTTAGCGCCGATATTTTTGCGCCCAAGGTTTCTGCAAATCAAGGCTCGCGCCGTTGAAACACTCTGCTATAATCCAGCCATCCTTCGACTTAGAGGAAATATGAACAACGCCCAGATCACCATTCGTGAAAAGAAACTTGGCTTGCTGATTCGAGACGCGCGCATGGCAGAACGCCGCAGCGTCAAGGAATGCGCCGATGCAATCGGCGCGCAAGTGGGACAATTCCGCGCCTACGAGGAGGGACGAAAATCGCCCTCCCTGCCCGAACTCGAAGCCCTGGTCTACTATCTCAAACTTCCCATCAACCAGTTTTGGGGCAAGGAAACCAGGTCTGATTCCATGTTCGTTGAATCGGTGGATACCGCCCGCCTCATCACCCTGCGCCAGCGTATGATTGGCGCCTTGCTGCGGCAGGAACGCAACAAGGTCAACATGTCCATTCGTCACCTTTCCACCGAAACGGGAGTTACCCAGGCGCGGCTCAAAGCCTACGAACTGGGCGAACGCGCCATCCCCGTGCCTGAACTCGAAATCATTCTTTCTGTCATGGGCAGCCGTATCGATACTTTCTTCGACCAGAATGGACCCGTCGGGCAGTGGATGACCAGCCAGCGCGCCATGCAGAAATTTCTCGAACTTCCCGAAGAGATGCAGAGTTTTGTCTGCCAGCCGGTCAACCGCCCCTACCTTGAACTGGCGATGAAACTCAGCGATCTTTCCCGTGAGAAACTGCGCGCAGTTGCGGAAGGACTGCTGGACATCACGCTTTAAAACTTCCTGTCAAAACGTTTCGAAGGTTGTCAGACCCTACAGGTCTCCTTTGCAAGGCAGTTGTGATTTGCAGGAAAAACCTTTAGGGTCTGGTTTTATAAAGGAAAAAGCTCATGACATCCAATCCCGACCAACTCGCTGAACAAGGCAAACAGGCTTTTCGGAATAAAAGCTTTGTCGAAGCCGCCGAATTATTCAAGCAGGCAGCCGATGGATACGGAGCCGTCCAATCGGATTTGATGGCGGCTGAAATGCGGAACAATATCAGTGTGGCTTTGTTGCAGGCAGGCAGGGCAGAAGAGTCGCTTGCCGCCGCCCTCGAGACCGACCAGGTCTTCGCGCAAGCTGGGGACACCAAACGCCAGGGCATGGCGCTGGGGAATCAAGCCGCCGCGCTGGAGGCGCTCAATCGTTACGATGAAGCCGTTGAAAAATACGACCTTGCCGCCGCTTTGTTCTCTCAGGCGGGCGAGGGCGAGTTACGCGCTTTGGTGATGAAATCCTCCGCTGCCGTCAAACTCAAAACGGGCAAGGTGACGGATTCCGCGTTCAAGATGATCGGCTCACTGGATGCCAACCCGCATCCGGGCTTTTTCGAACGCATTCTCAAATTCTTCCTGCGCTTCCTCAAATGATTAATCTTGGTTTGCAGGTTCGCCGCGCCGTCGAGCGGGATTACGACCGAATTGCGAACCTGGTTTACTATGAATCGAACAGCCATCGCCACCTGGACTGGCATTCTCCGCTGGAATGGATTGGTTCGTCCCATTACTGGGTTTGCGAAGAAAACGGCGCCCTTGCCGCCGCCCTTGCCTGCCCGGAAGACCCTCCACATGTGGCTTGGATTCGATTTTTTGGGCATAATTATCATCTCTCGGCTTCGCAGGCTTGGACTCTCCTTTGGAGTGCTGCTCACAGTGAAATCGCCGCAGAAAATAAACGAACGTATATTGCGGCAATTGCCGTCAAGCGCTGGTTTCAATCCCTGTTGTACGAAAGCGGTTTTGAATTGAAACAGAACATCGTTTTGCTGGAATGGAAAAACCCGAGTCGTAGTTTGTTCGCCATGCCGTCGGGAATCCGCATTCGTCCCATGCAAGATGCTGACCTGCCCGCCGTGGCAAATGTGGATTTGTCCGCTTTTGGATTGTTCTGGCATAACACCGAATCCGCTCTTCAAAAAGCGCGTCAGCAATGCGCCAGCGCCACCGTTGCCGAGGATGATTCGGGGGTGATTGGCTACCAACTCAGCAGCAAGAATCCGCTTGGGGCGCATCTTGCCCGTCTGGCGGTAAAACCCGAGGTTCAGGGCAGGGGCGTGGGAATGGCGCTTGTTAATCAATTGCTGCAATCGCTGAATTTGAATTTGTCGGGCAGGCTTTCGGTCAACACGCAGGCGGATAATGCCGCCTCACTCTCCCTTTATAAGAAAATGGGATTTGTCCTCACCGGCGAGTCCTTCCCTGTGTTTGTTTTTCAAGTGGGCGGCTGATGGACGAAATCACTTTCCCCCCGCGCGTGATGCGCCGTTTTGTAGAAATTTTGTCCGAAGATATCGGACAGGATACCCTGTCGGCGGCGCTTTCGAATGTTGGGCTGCCCGAAGAATGGGCGTTCCCCGCCCACTTTAGCGGGTCAGATGAAGCGCAGACCGCTCAGGATTATTCGCGTTTGCAGTCTGCCCTGCGAACTTATTATGGACGCGGCGCGCGCGGCATTCTGCTGCGAATTGGCTCGAAGTTATGGACCCGTCTGCTCGAAGACGCGCCGCTCGGAATCAAGGCGCAGGCGGCGTTCATCCACGCGTTGCCCAAAGCCATGCGGCGCAAGCCTGCCCTCGAACTGTTGGGGCGAATCCTGAATCCCAAGCCTGGCTGTATCACAGTCCACACCCTCGACCTTGACCTGTTGTTTGTCGATCAAACTTCTCCTGCTGCTTTAAGCCAGTCTGACGGCGCTCCGTTTTGCCTTGTCACGTTGGGATTAATCCGCGAATGCCTGTTCTGGGCTGACGGACAGGAACATGACATCGAAGAGCGTGTCTGTCGCGCAACGGGGGCGCGGCAATGCGAATTCAAGATTACCCTCGGAGATTGAAATAAAACATCATGAAATCGCCAGGCAGGCGCATGTCGCCGAGGCGTTTGACAGGGGGGGGTTATCCTCTTTGGCGCGGACTTGCGCGGTCACGGGCGTTTGGGCGGTACGCGGGGGCAGATTTCTTCCAGCGAAGATTTTATGAAGGACGCCCAATTGCGGGAATAAAAAATAAGAGCCTTCTAACGCTTTACTGGACAAATCCATTTCGACATGGGACAATTTGCTTTCAAATATTCGATTCGAGGAGAGAGAATGACAAGCACGAAAGAAACTAGCAAGCGGCAGGCGCGCCGCGAAGAACTGCGCCGCCGTGACCAGCGCAGCCGCCTGATGGGACTTGGGCTTATCAGTATCGGCGCAATCTTCATTGCCTTTTTGATCATTTACCCCAGTTTGAAACCGGCAGAGACGATCATCGCGACGGAAGCGATCACTCGTCCGTCGGTTGAACTCAACGCAGCGGGGAATCCCGATGCCCCCATCCGCATCGAAGAGTATTCCGATTTCCAATGTTCGCATTGCGCCAGTTTCTACCGCAATACGGAAAAGGAATTAATGGACACCCTTGTGGCGGATGGTTCTGTTTATTTTGTCTACAATAGCTTCGGCGATTTCATGGGTCCTGAATCGGCTCAGATGGCTGGAGCGGCATATTGCGCCGGCGACCAGGGCAAATTCTGGGAGATGCACGATGTCATCCTGTCGAACCAGGGGAATGCACCCGGCACCGCGGTTGACCGCCGCATGGTGGAGTTTGCTGAATTCCTTGACCTCGACCAAAACGCGTTCGAGTCCTGCCTCAACGACAACAAATTCCAGGATACGGTTGACCAGGATATGAAGGACGGCATCGCCGATGGTATTAAAGCCACTCCCTCTTTTGTCATGACCTACACGGTCAACGGCGAGGTGAAGACCAAGCTGATCGAGGGTTCCCAGCCTTATAGCGTCTTCAAGCAGGAAGTCGAGACGGCGCTGGCAGAAATGGGACAGTAACAGTTCTTGAATCAAAAAGGACACGGTATGCAAACCCGTGTCCTTTTTGATTCAGTTCTTCGCCGTATCCAGCGCCCGGAAACGGTGCAGGAAGTAAATCCCCAGCGCAAATAGCAGCAGCGCGTTTGCCTGGTGGGTGAGCGCGGTGTGCAATTGCACATGGGTGATGACCGTCAGGACGCCGAGAGTAATTTGCAGGGCAACGATACCCGTCAGCCACAGCAAGCCCTTTTGAATATCCTGTGGGTAATTTTCTTTTTTGACAAGATAATACGCCACGGGCACGGCAATCAACCCCAGCCACGCCAGCCAGCGATGGATGAAGACGATGGTCTGCGGGGTTTC